>Ga0247841_10003932_pt1 | contig 26471 bp, 15 predicted proteins | sample LaCruzMarch2015__2_FD_192410 | JGI IMG/M metagenome (GOLD analysis project Ga0247841, IMG submission 192410) | Freshwater microbial communities from meromictic Lake La Cruz, Castile-La Mancha, Spain - LaCruzMarch2015_18m | ecosystem: Environmental > Aquatic > Freshwater > Lake | place: Spain... | reverse complement strand
GGACATTTTTAATCACCGACTCACTGATTGGCTGGTGGAGTACAACTTTTACCGACCTCATGAAACACTTAATTACCGCACACCGCTAACTTTAACAAAAGTGTCACCTATGTGCCCGTCTTGGACATAATATTGACAAAAAATAAACTCTGTGATATATTAATTCGTTAAGCTTTAAAAAACTGGCTCTTTTCATTAACCCTACAGAAGGAGTACAAAATGCCCAAGTGCAAAAAATGCAACGACACTGGTACTATCGACACAGGAAACAACGACCTACCTTGCGATTGCCCGGCAGGTGACACGGCTCTCTTCAACGAGGCGGGAGTCAGGGGTTCGGTAACCGGAGCAGAGATCAAAAGGCATTTTCTTAACAGCTGCCCGGAACCGATCAATGTCGACTGCAGAAAACCCATTTTGGCTTCAGACCTACCAGGAAGGAGGAATGAATTATGACTACCTGGATGCGAATCGGTGGTTATGAGTATGAGCATAACGGTCATGATTTCACCGGATGGTGTCGCTGTATAAGTGGCCGTCTCGCTGATGGTCACTGGCCACAGTGGAATGAAAAAACCGGAGCACGGCGATAATACCAAACTCGACGACACGCGATTCCAATGGCGCACTACTAATCAGTAGGGCGCCTCTTTTTTTATGCTACCACTTCTTTTTCTCCATTTTTAAAATTTACATATCGTGCCACTGTAAACAAAAAATCACTTAAACGATTAAAATATTTATAAAGTTCTAAACGCAATTCCATATCGCGTCCAAATGACACCAGCTCCCGCTCTACTCTACGACAAATCGCTCGAGCCAAATGCAGTTGGGCACTAGGTAAACTTCCACCAGGCAAAATAAAGTGTTTTAACTCTGGCAGTTCTGCCCACATTTTATCTATCCAATTCTCTAGTTCTGTAATTTCAATACCACCAACTTTTTCCAAATTTTTCACCAACTCGCTCTGCAGCGCCGCCACCTCTCCACCAACCTTAAACAAATCGCGTTGAATTTTTTCTGTCATCGCGAGGAGCTCACTGAAAGCGAGCGACATGGCGATCTCATGGGGAGATTGCTTCGCCAGCCCCGCCTTCGGGTGGGACAAGCTCGCAATGACAGCATTAGCCAATCCCAATGCCGCATTTAATTCATCTAACTCCCCCACTACTTTCATAATAATACAATCTTTGGCTACTCGCGCGCCATGAGCCAATGATGTTTCGCCAGTGTCTCCAGTTTTGGTATAAATTTTAATCATAAAATTTTGAGTTTTAAAACCCGCCGAAGCGGGTTTAATTTTTTATGAACACCCAGTAGTACTGCCACAGTTCAGGCATTTATAGCAACTACCATTACGAATGGTAATATGCCCACAAGTTGGGCATGGTGGCGCATCGCCCATCATGCTAGACAATTGCTGGTCAGCGCCAGTAACAATCGCCGGTGCCGCAATCTCGTCTGTTGCTTTTGGTAAATTTGGTAAATGCAACTGGTTCTTGGCGTCATAGTCCTTTAAAATCACTTTTTCTTTTTCAATTTCATCATCTTCTTTTTCTTTTAAATTCATAGTTTTTTGTCCATGCATTTCCGAAGCAATTCGCGCCATTTGTTCCGCACGATTTTTTTGAATTCCTGTTGGCTTCACTTGTACAAAATCCATACGTCCTAAATATTCCATTCCTAAAATTCTAAACACTAAATCAACAATGGAAGTACAGTTCCGAATATTCGGATGGTCTGTCAAACCCGATGGTTCAAAACGAGTAAATGTAAATTTTTCCACTAACTCTTCCAGTGGCACGCCATATTGGAGGGCAGTAGAAATAGCAATAGCAAATAAATTCAAGGCACTTCTAAATGATGCCCCTTCTTTATACATATCAATAAACACCTCACCTAATTTACCGTCCGGATATTCACCGGTGCGGATAAATACTTTTTGTCCGCCAACTTTTACTTTGATAGTGAGACCACTGCGCTTAAATGGCATGCGACGCTGTTCGCCATGAATATAAATTTTTGAACCTTGCGCAGAACCATCATGCGCATAGCTAATCTGAGCGTGCTTTTCATCAACCATTTGATTTTGTACAGCCGCACTTTCTATGCCAGTGGATAAAAAAAACTGCTTTGGCTCTTTAGCTACAACTGGCGCCACATCAAGTTTAGATGGTGTTGGTGCAATTGCTTCAACTTTAACCTCAACCTTTTTCTCTTCAATACTATTGACTTTTACCGAAGGCAAACTAGCTTCGCTAGATTTAACTAGGTCAACTTTTTCTTCTTTTTTAGCAGATTTAGCTGACAATGGCTGAGACATTTTACAACCATCGCGGTACAAAGCATTGGCTTTTAGACCTAATTTCCACGAAGCCATATAAGCAATCTTTACATCTTCAACTGTCGCTTCATTTGGCATATTAATTGTTTTGGAAATCGCGCCAGATAAAAACGGTTGAACCGCTGCCATCATACGAATATGACCTAAATAATGAATATAACGCTGGCCTTTTTTGCCATTCTTGTTGGCTGTATCAAACACAGCATAGTGTTCTTTTTTCAAATGTGGTGCGCCCTCAATAGTCATCGCTCCACAAACATATTCATTGGCTAAATTAATTTCTTCTGCACTATACCCTAAAGCAGATAGCAAATTAAAATTCTGATCATTATACTGTTCGCTGGTAAACCCTAGACGCTGTAAACATTCTTCACCCAAAGTCCAAACATTAAACACAAACGGTAACTCAAAAACCGCCACTAATGTTTTTTCTAATTTAATAATATCTTCATCTATAAAACCTTTTGATTTTAAAGACTCATGGGTCAGGGTTGGTGAACCCTTCAAAGTTCCGTGTCCTTTTAAATAATTTGCCATATCGCTCATTTGGGCGTCGTTATATCCCAAAGTACGCAAAGCCACCGGTACACTTTCATTTACAATTTTAAAATACCCGCCACCGGCCAATTTTTTAAATTTAACTAACGCGAAATCCGGCTCAACACCAGTGGTGGCGCAATCCATAAGCAATCCAATCGTACCAGTTGGGGCTAAAACAGTGGTTTGAGCATTGCGATAGCCAAATTGTTCACCCCATTCTAAAGCATTGGTCCAACTTTCGCGCGCTGCTACCAAAAGATAAGCCGACGCATACTGTGGATCAACACCAACAGGAGTTACTGCAATATTTTCATACTCTTCTGGTGTAGCATTAAAGGCAGCCCGGCGATGATTGCGAATTACCCGCAACATGTGGTCACGATTTTCTAAAAATTTTGCAAATGGACCTAAAAATTTGGCCAGCTCTGCTGATGTAGCATAAGACTCAGCAGTCATAATCGCAGTCACTGCTCCGGCAAAAGCCAAAGCCTCTGGTGAATCATAAGGAATACCGGCTGTCATAAGAACACTGCCAATATTGGCGTGACCCAAACCAATAGTACGAAAATCGTAGCTACCACGAGCAATTTGTTCACTTGGGTACTGTGCCATAAGTACGCTAATTTCCAAAACAGCGGTCCAGACACGAACAGTATGGCGAAAACCATCAACATCAAAAGTAGCGGAATCTGAATCATAATAATGCGCCAAATTGATAGACGCCAAATTACAAGCAGTGTCATCTAAAAACATGTACTCACTACATGGATTAGAAGCATTGATTCGACCGGAATTCGGACAAGTGTGCCACTCATTAACAGTGGTATCAAATTGCAAGCCAGGATCAGCGCAGGCCCAAGCAGCATAGGCAATTTTATCCCATAAATTGCGGGCTTTAAGTTCTTTACAGACACGTCCGTCAGTACGCCAGCGCAATTGCCAATCGCCGTCATTTTCTACTGAAGTTAAAAAATCATGGGTAATGCGCACAGTGTTATTGGAATTTTGACCAGAAACTGTTAAATACGCTTCGCCCTCATAATGACTGTCGTACCCAGCAGAAATCAAAGCCGCAACTTTTTTCTCCTCATTTAATTTCCAATCAATAAACTCTTCGATATCCGGATGATCAACATTTAATATTACCATCTTGGCCGCTCGACGCGTTGTACCACCGGATTTAATTGCGCCAGCCGCGCGATCTCCAATTTTTAACCAACTCATGAGTCCGGAAGAAGTACCGCCACCAGATAAGACTTCACCTCTGCCGCGCAAATTAGAAAAATTTGTACCAGTGCCAGAACCATATTTAAACAACCGCGCTTCCCTTACCCATAAATCCATAATGCCACCTTCGTTTACTAAATCATCTTTCACTGATTGGATAAAACAATTATGAACAATCACTCCGTTCGCACAAAATTGTCCTGATTCTGTTTGAATATCATAAACTTCTTCTTCGCCGATACAATCTATCGCTAAAACTGTTTCTTCAGACATGATACTTTTTTCTTTTCCTTCCACTGTTTGATTCAAAATTTTCAATTTTTCTTTTTTATCTTCGGAAATAAAATTAATAAATTCAGCGAATTTCTTTCGCTCAGAATCATACGCAATCGTTAGCTGATAATTTTCATGGCGATTCTCGCGTTTCTCGCCTGAAGGAGAAACATTTGAATAAATTCCTAATTCTAACAATAATATCTGAACATTATGAATTAAATTTTCAGAAATTGATGTCAAAACAACATCGCCACTATTACGACCATTTTCAACGCGTACCCTTACTCCACCATCGGCCTGAAATAATCCACGCAAAAAAGCACATTTTTCCGCCATAGTACCTTTTAAAATAATATTCGGAACATCAACTGTAAGCGCCATTTTGTTTAATTGATAATCAGATACAAAACCATCAACATCTTTGGAATCAAAACAAACTACGCGATACAACTCACCTACATCTTTTCTAAAACGTAAAGTGTGTCGCCCTAAAATTTTATCGAACAAATAAGTGACACGCGTAAACTCATCGTCATTTACAGTAATTACACCAAACATAGTTGTTTTCCCATTTCTGCCATATTTACCATAATACCCATCACCTGCAACAAAACCTGCCAATTCCGCTTTTAAAATGGCCAAATCTTCTACTTTTTCAATATTAGCGATAGTTGGCGCCAACATCTGTTTTACTTTCATCCCAGAAATTTTTGCCAATGCATTCCAACTATATTCACCGCCATCTTTTTCTCTTTTTTCCGCTGACCAAACTTGGTGATCATCGGTAAATTCAAAATAATTTCCATTTTTTAATGTAGCTCGGTACAAAGATTGAACGCCATTATTTTTTACCGCTAAAATTTTAACAAATTTATTTCCATCAAAAACTTTTACATCCGTTAAATTTTCTTCAACCACTTCACCCAAATTAATAATCCCGCAATCAGTAAATAATTTTGTATCATAACGTCCACATGCGTGTGGCTGTGGATGAGTGTAAGCGTCGGAAGCATGGGTCATCACTCCGGTGTCCGGGTCAATATAAAAATGTCCTTGGGCTTGACTATTAATACCATAAGCCCAATTCAAACCAGTATTAAACCATTGTGGAGAATTGGGCGCGACCATTTGAGCGATTAACATGTAAACCAATTCATCATAAAAAACTAAAGCGTCTTCGGGGGTGGCAAAATATCCGTATTTTTCTCCCCAATAACGCCAAGTACCAGCCAAACGATGCGCTACCTGTTTAATACTAGTCTCTCGGCCAAATTCTACTTTTCCATTTTGATCTAATTTTGGTGTACCTTCTATATTATACTGTGGCACGCCGGCTTTACGAAAATATTTTTGTGCCAAAATATCCGTAGCCACCTGCGACCAAGTTTTTGGCACTTCCACATCATTCATTTCAAAAATTACCTTGCCTGATGGCTCACGAATTACAGAAGAACGTAATTCATAAGCAAATAAATCAAACGGGCTAACATCTGCGCTGGTATAACGCCTGCTAAAATGCAAACCGTCAGGATTATATTTAAAATTTTTATCAGATACAAAAGTTCTGGTTGCTGCCGCAGTCTGCATAAAAACAAAAAGATTAATTAACAAATAATAGCTAGTACCTAAAAATACTACATGCCAACTATCAGTTGTTAATTTAATTAACTATGGCTATCAGATACTACCAATTGTGTTATAAATATAATTTAACCACAATATATTGTATTCCACGTCAAGCAGGGTATATTATATCACATTGTAAAGAGGGCGCCAAGTTGGCTAACTCCAGCACAAAAAAAATCATACCAAATGAGTTATCCACAAGTTGCGCACAACCTAAAAAACAAGTTTACAAATTTGGCAAGGTGTAATACAATATGAAGGCTATGACTAACGAACCAAAAATTGAAAATGAACGAATTATCGCCCCCCAGGTTGAACCAGAGGAGGTAGAATTTGATAATACCCTACGACCAAAAGAGTTTAAAGACTTTGTCGGGCAAGAACATATCAAAACCAACCTCAATATTGCCATTGAAGCGGCCAAACAACGCGGCGACGTGATTGAGCATGTACTTTTATACGGCAATCCAGGGCTAGGCAAGACCACTTTGGCCCATATTATTGCCAAAGAGATGAATGGTAACATCAAAGTAACCTCCGGGCCGGCTTTGGAAAAAGTTGGCGACCTGGCGGCGGTATTATCCAACCTACAAGCGGGCGATGTTTTGTTTATAGACGAAATCCATCGCCTAAACAAAACCATCGAAGAGGTGCTCTACCCAGCTTTAGAGGATTACGCTTTGGATATCATTATAGGCAAGGGCCCGGCCGCGCGAATTATCCGCATGCCATTAGAAAAATTCACTCTCATTGGCGCGACTACAAAAATGGGGATGATTTCTGGTCCTCTGCGCGACCGTTTTGGCCATTCTTATCATTTAAATTTTTACGAACAAAACGATATTGAAACAATCGTCAATCGCAATGCTAAAATTTTAAATGTTGAAATAGAGCCTGATGCCGCAACTTTAATTTCTTCACGCGCCCGTCGCACTCCGCGTATTGCCAATCGTTTGCTTAAACGCATACGCGATTTTGCACAAATCAAAAATTCCGGATTGGTAAATAAAAAAATCGCGAATGAAGCTATGGCTATGCTTATGATCGACGAACTCGGTCTTGATGAAATTGACAGACGCATTCTCACTTATCTCATTGAAAAATTCTCTGGTGGGCCAGTGGGACTAAATACTCTGGCGGCAGCCACAGCCGAAGAAATGGATACGATTGAAACAATTTACGAACCATACCTATTGCAAATCGGATTTTTGGAACGCACTCCGCGTGGGCGCAAAGCTACTCCGGCCGCTTATCAACACCTTGGTTTTGATTCGCCAAAAAACAATACTCTACTTTAAAAAAATTTATTTTTATTTATGATCTCAATTCCTCTCTATATATTTCTAATATTATACGCACTATACTTGTTGATATTTGCACTATTTTTTACCATTAATTTTTTCCACTTATTTCATACTGGTGGTGCTACCAAATTTAGTTTTATATTTTCACTAGTAATGATGGTTATTTCGATATTAATTTTAATTTGTACTTGGTATTATGTTGGTGATGTAGACTGGGGTATAAAACTTAATATTGGCAGCGGGGCCAACAGTACTCAAAATATTAACATCTTCGATACTCAATTCTAATTTTCTATTATGACAATAGACGCTCTAATCCATCGCAAAACTTACGAAAAAGTAGAGTATTTTTTGCGCCGACATTTTATTACTTTTGTGCCAGTGGCGCTAGCGCTAATAGTGCTGACACTTCTGCCGTTGGGGCTATTAGCATTTGCCAAAACATATCAATTTAGCTGGCTCAATAGTGAAGCCACTTACCCAATCATGATACTTTGCGCCAGTGTTTATTATTTATCATTAATCTTGTTTTTGTTTTCCTATTTCATTACTTTTTATTTGGATGTATGGATTATTACCAATGACCGACTGATAGATATCCGTCAAATTAGTTTATTTGCGCGCTCGATCGCCGAGGTCGATCTTTACCAAGTGCAGGATGTGACTTCCGAAGTGAAAGGAATTTTTCCTTCGCTTTTTAATTATGGTAATGTCTACCTGCAAACCGCCGGATCGGTTCCAAAATTTGTTTTATACAATGTCTCTGATCCACATGCAATCAGACAGGCAATTTTAGAGCTGTCAGCCAGCGACAGAAAATTCCACAATTAAAAAACAAAAAACCGCCCAATTTTCTACAAGGCGGTTTTTTAATTTAATATATTTTTTCTACTTCCACTCCAGTGTAATAATATTGCAAAAGTTGATCATAAGTCCAACCATCTTTATCTGCTCTTTTGGCCGCATCAGCCGCGCTCATGCCAACACCGTGTCCAAATAATTTTTTACCTTTGTCATAAATACATTCTACCGGTTTTAACCATGGCTTATCTGCGCCACCCCAAACAACACTCCACAAACGCGTCCGGCCATTAGAGTTTCCAAAATATGGAGTCACTACTACTTTACTATCATAAGTTACCATTTCACCGTAAGTATTGTTAGCCGCCTGCACTACGCGCGGCATCAACACTTCAGAATTATAACCTAGATACAACTGGTCGGCAGTGGTGGCATATAGATCAAAAGTACGCGATTCAGCCGGGGCGCCATTATACAAATGATAATACGCATAGGTACGCGCCGCCACTAAAATCGCTTTAACATATTCCATGGCCGCTAAATTTGAAGTCTCTGCAATTCCTTGAATATACAAATCCATCGGCAAAACATTAACAACCCAGGGAATATCACTCTTGGGTGAATAAACAAAATCCATTTCACCGCGATAAGTATTAAAATTTACTTTTCCTTTCCAACTCACTGAGCGCTTATAATTTGATAAAGTAAAATAATTGTCATAAGAAGTCGGCACGAGTCTAATTGGCTCAGTGGAACTAGTGGAAGTAGATGAGCTGTCCAAAGTATAAGTCCCCTTGCAATAATTTAAAGTAGCCACTTCTCCGGCCGAAAGTACACCCACAAAATTTTCACCAACATAAATCTGATAATCAAAATCAGAAACAAATTTTACTTCTTTTTCCGAGCTGTATAAACCAATTTTAACCATTGGTTCGCTGGCCAATACCCGAGTAGAAACAAAAATGGTTTCCTCATAATCTGCCGGCGCATCAGTCGTCACAGTCACAGGCAATTCATAAATTCCACCATTTAAAGTATGGCCGTCAGCCATCAGTTGAAAACGCAAGATATACTTCCCCTGCTTTCTGGGCATGCGAAAATAAAAGTCTGTATTAAATGATGCTTTAGATGCAATAGTTTCTGTTTTTTCTAAAATTTTCTTTGCATTCACCCATGATGAATCCGCAATATTTACTTTTAGGCCAGGATCATCCAAAGCTCGACTCCCCGCTTCTGCCCAAGAATAATTTTTCCAAGCAATCTTACCGGAGTTATAATATTTAATTTTAAAATTAAATATCGAACCGCCTGGTGCAAATATTTGATTATAACTTCCGGCTAATTTTTCCACAACATAATCGGTGTTGGCTTGGGCAGATGCGTCTTCCAATGCAGCAGAGTTGCTTAAATTTTCATCAGATGAATCAGATGTATTTTTTGTCACTGTTTTAGATGGCGTAACTTTTACTTTTAAATAAAAACCACTACCTTTTATCCAAGTTTTATTTTCCGATGCTAAATAAAATTTTTCTGTATACTCGCCAGCTTTACTAGGGGCATACAGTTTTATTTTAAATTCGCCCACTGCACTAGCCTTGACACTCGCCTGTGTTAATTCGACCGGCTGATCTTTGCCAACCCAACCTATGCAATAAAAAATGCTATTGTGATAATTCGGCTCTACCGTGTAAACAGAAACAAAATTTTTGCCCGTGTTATACCAAGTGCTTTTGCCAATATTTTTTATTTTTACAGTTACCTCGCGACTTTTCCCAGCCTCAATTACAATCGGATCGGCCACTGATTGTGAAATAAATTTTCCTTCATAATTTTCATCTTTAATAGGAGGAGCGGCCCAAACAATAGTGGGTACCAAAAAATAAACTAAACAAAAAAGAAAAAATAATTTTATAGAATTTTTTAACATAGTAGGTAGTAGTATACCATACTTCAGCCGAACGAAAAAGACTCCTAAAAAACACCAGATGTGGGGATTGACAAAACCCCATTTTTGTGCTATAATCAATTGTTAAAGTTGTTTTGATCGTACACTAAAAGCAAGCAAAAAAGGAGAAAACTGTCATGAAAAACGGTGCAAAGAAGGTGTTCTTAGCCGTCATCATGACGGTAATCCTGGCCGCAGGAATGGCGGCGTGTAGTAACCCAGAATACAGCTGGGGAGAAATCGAATGGCGATCGCCGGTTGAGGTTACTGAAGTAAAATTCGGCGGCATCGCTGGTACAGAAGTCCGCCACGGAATGATCTTCCGTGACATGTGGGCGATCTACGCCACCTGCACCGTCGAACAGAAGCACGTTGTGCACTGCGAACTAGACCCATCTTCATTGCCCATAGCAGATATGGCAATAATGGACTTTGGTCTCACTGTAAATGGTGAGGCCGAGGGATGTGCGATCGCTCCGGAAAACTTTCCGGAATTTTCGCTCGATGGAAAAAAACTCGAAGTGACCGCTGTTGATAATTGTCGCGGTGGTTGCACTTGGCGAGTAACACCAAATGGTTCAGTAGAAGCGCCTGATTGTGCTTTCTTCAAACCTGACGGTGGTACAGAGGACGCCGGTATAACCGACGGCAGCACACCTGATGGTGGTGACACTGATGGCGGCACACCGCCAGCTCAAATGGTTGTTCACTGCCAAACACGCCCTGGCTTCAAGCGCTGTGAAATGGTCGCCGTCTATGGCACAACCGACCAAAATGGAAACCAAATCACAGAGCAGTCCGGATTGCAAAATGGTTGGCCGACAATTTCAGCAGATAAATTTTGCAAAAGCTGGACCGTGCCGGCAATAAAGATTGCCCTCATCATGATAAATGATAAGGGTGTAGGCACACAGGTTGCACCCACCACAGGGGAAATCTGGATTACCGATCAGTTGGGTTGTCGGACTGATCCGAAACCAACTGACTCAATTCTGTTTGTCGGCATAGAGACAGCTGACGAAATACCGTACTGCAAAAACCCTACTGGGTCGCAGTGCAACTAATATTTGTTCATTATCGTGACAAAACAACGAGCCCCGATCCATTGACCGAGGCTCTTATTTTTATATTTACAATTGTCATCCCGAGCGAAACCGACCGCGTGCCGCCTAAAGCTTTAGCGGTGGCGCAGGGATCCCTCCACTGCAAGTCGGGATGACCAAAAACTATTCACTTGGCGTCTCGGCTGGAGGTGGTACATCAGCTGGTGGTGCTGGTGGTGTTTCTACAGGTGGACTTGCTGGCGGAGTAGACGGTGTCTCGGTTGGAGGATTTTCTACAGGTGGTGTTTCGGCTGGTGGTGCTGGTGGTATTTCTACAGGTGGTGTTTCGGCCGGCGGTGTTTCTGCTGGCGGATTCTCTGAGGGGGTTGAGGTGGTGTTTGATTCAGTACTACTCGCAGTGCTTGTCGGAGTTGTTTGGTCATCTCCGCCTGATGGAGTTGAGGTAGTTGCACCACCATCACCTTGTATTGGAGTGGTAGTTGTGTCTATGACAGTCATGGTCCCATCTGGTTCTAATTTAATATTTACTTCTTGAACAGTTCCATCGCTACTATGTATTTTTAATGGATCAGCGCCAAACGCGTGCCAGTTAAACATTACATCTTTTTCTTGTGCTTGCGCCACCTCAATTAAAAAGCCCAAAGTGGAAGTCGCCACTACCCGATAATTTCCACTTAAGAAATCTAGTGGGGTGGCCGTGATAACTGGTAAATTATCATAGTCATTTTTAAATCCAATATAGGTACTGGTAGCGCCAGTCAAGATTTTTACCTGGCCAATACTATCTTCACTAAATGTCACGTGATCTTTAAAGGTAATTTTCTGAGAGAATACATTGGAAGTGTCTATAGTTAGTTTGGACAGTGTGGAGCTAGAACTGGAAGCAAAACCCACAATCAAAGCATTGATTTGTGCTTGCTGTTCTTTGATTGCCGCAGCTAAAATTGGCGTTAGTTTGGCATAAGAAATTGCTTTCATGCCAGTTATAGGATTAGTATCCACTACTTGTGGTAAAATTTGTTCCATTTCTTGAGCTATAAAACCAATTTGCGTACCGGTTACAGAGCTAGTGGGAACACCAATATTATCATAATATACCGGATTCATAGCCATCACTGCATTTAAACTATTAGTAATAGTAGAAATATTCTTTTTAGCGCGAGCGTCAGATGTATTAGCCCAACTACCATCATCTGATTTAACATAACCAGCCATACCATTAGTGTTGACAACATAAAATTGGTAGGCAGTACTGGTAACTCCACCAATAGTGACCGCACCACCAAAATATGATGCCGTGTTGGTAGCTGTGATTACCAAGGCGCCATTAGATAATATGCCACCAATACCAACAGACAATGAAGTATTGGCTTGAATTACACCGTTGGCAATAATGTCATTTTGTACTGTTAATTGCCCAACTTCAGTGCTGTGGGCAATGAGATTAGAAGTTTCGGTGCCTTTGAGATCGATAACAGATATTGTGCCGTCGACGGCATTTGCCACATACGCATAACGGCCAGAGACAGTGATTGAAATTGGAGCGCTGCCAACTGAGACGGTTGTAATTTGTATTGGTGCCAATGGATTGGAAATATCTACAACTGAAACTGACTCACTGCTAACATTAGTTAAATACGCATACCGACCAGAAACAGTTATTGCAGATGCGCCATTACCAACTGAAGTAGTCGCAACTTGTATTGGCACCAATGGATTGGAAATTTTAATTATTGAAATTAAATTACCATTCGCCACATACGCATACCGACCAGAGACAGTGATTGCACGCGGGGAACTATCAACTGAAGTAGTCGCAACTTGTATTGGCGCCAATGGATTGGAAATGTCTACCACCGAGATTGAATTACTCAAAAAATTCGCCACATACGCATACCGACCAGAGACAGTGATTGCACGCGGGGAACTATCAACTGAAGTAGTCGCAACTTGTATTGGCGCTGATGGATTGGAAATGTCTACCACTGAGATTGAATTACTGCTTAGGTTTGCCACATACGCATAACGACCAGAGACAGTGATTGACATTGGGTTAATTTCAACCGAAGTTGTGGCAATTTCTATTGGCGCTGATGGATTGGAAATGTCTACCACTGAGATTGAATTACTGCTTAGGTTTGCCACATACGCATAACGACCAGAGACAGTGATTGAATACGGCTGACTTTCCAATCCACCTACAGGCATCGTCGCAATCTCTATTATTCCACTATTCGCATCAATCAAATTCGAAATACCACCAGACACATCTAATTCTTGGGTGGGATTGGTTTTATTTATGCCGACATTTCCACCGGTCGTTGCAAAAGTGGCGCCGTAATTAAAGGTGGAGGTGCCATTGCCGGTGATGGATAAAACTCCGGTGGCCGAGAGGTTATTGGAGACGGTGAGTGCTCCGGTAATGGTAGAGGTACTGGCGTTGAGTATGGCAAGAGTACCAGAGGCAGATATATTACCCGATGAATCAACTGTGAATTTATTATTTACATCAAATAACTGGGCTGGTGTGGTAGTGCCAATACCAACGTTGCCGTTAGAGTCAATTACTAATCTATTTGTACCACCTCCGCTGGCAGTGGAATTAATAGCAAACGTACCATTATCCCCGGATAGTGACCAAGTACTCGTCCCCACATTTACATACTGTGCCCAGACGTTGGACCAACGGGAGGTGGAGGCGCCGAGATTATACAAAGACATGTTGTATGCTCCACCAGCCATATCAGGCATGACATCTTGTAGAGTAGAGGTGCCAACTACAGTAAGAACAGTGGATGGGCTGGGTGTGCCAATACCAACCTTGCCAGTATTAAAGTCAGAACTATAATATACATTAAAAAATCCTCCATTTTCAAAGATAGTACCGGACGCCATTCCTACGTCTAAACTATTACCCCTTAATTCAGATGTTGAGCTAGCATTGGAAAGATGTAATATTGCTCGTGCCCCTTCGCCAAAAGTCCCTAAATAAGTTAAAGCTACCCCGATAGTACCACTAGCGCTACGCATTATTAAACTAGTAACATCGGGAATTCCTCCTCCTCCAATATCCATACCAGGAGCAGTGCCACCCTGTAATGTCAAAAATCCACTCTTACCACTGGCATTACCCAAAGTAAAATTTGTATAACCACCATAGGATTGAGGAGTGCCTTCGCCGGTGGCATCAAAATAGATACTACTTGATGATAGCGAGGCTAATTCAGTCCCGTCATAGTCATACCATTTTTGTAAATATGAATCACCCGAAGAAGTGGCAGTGATATTAAATAATGCATTACCACTTAAATTCAATTGACCCACACTAAGACTTTGTGAAATATACGAGTCGCCAACAACAGTAAGTTTAGAAGACGGGGTAGTAGTACCGATACCCAAACTTCCGCCAAAATATGAAGGAGTATTGGTCGCAGAAATTGCCAAAGCGCCGTTAGATAAAATTCCGCCAGCGCCAACAAATAATGAGGTTTTAGCCGAAACAATACCATTGGCAATAATGTCGTTTTGTACTGATAGTTGTCCAACTGCGGCACTGTGAGCAAGTAAATTGGAAGTTTCAGTGCCTTTTAAATCCAACACATAAACTGCATTCTCAAGATAATTAGCAAGATAAGCATAACGACCAGAAACTATAAAACTAAAAGCACCATTCGTAACCGGTATGGTAGCGACTGAAACTGGTGCGCGTGGATTTTTGATATTTAAAACAGAGATGGTGCTACTGTCAAAATTATCAACATACAAATAATCTCCTGCTAAAAATAAATAGCCCGGGGCCGCGCCAACCGGTGTATCTAAGACTGAAACCGGCGCAGAAGGATTAGAAATATCTAGTACTGTCACTGAATTGCTGGTACTACTAGAATTGGCTACATAAGCATAACGGCCATCCACAACAATTGAGTATGGATCATATCCGACCGATGTTGTCGAAATTTGTGTTGGTGAAGACGGATTTGAAATATCTATCGCATAAACTGCGCTGTTCATGATATCAGCAATATAAGCATAACGACCTGACACAGCAATTGAGTAACCGAAAGCATTGTCTGGCAAAACAGTGGCCGATGTTTCAGTTAAAGAATAAGGATTAGAAATGTCAAATACAAAAAGCCTAGCACCTCCTAAAAATATTTGTAGGGCAGTTACATAAGCATAGTGGCCAGAAATCGTAATCCCAACCCCCAAATAAGATGACAACGATGTCAAAGAAACTTCTACCGGCGCAGAAGGATTAGAAATGTCTTCCACTATAATTCCACTATCACTTAAAATATAAGCATAATCACCGGAAATAGCCAATGAAAGTGGGGTGCCACCAAGAGTTGTGCTGGAAATTTCTGCCGGCGCTGATGAATTTGACACATCCACAACTGACAAGGTGCTGCTACTATTATTTAAAACATATAAATAATTATTAGAAAGAGCCATTCCACGCGGGCCCGCGCCTACCGTAGTAGACGAAATTTCTGCCGCACCAGTATTACCATCAATCAAATTAGAAATTCCACCAGACACATCAAGTTTTTGGATGGGGTTGATTTTGTTAATACCAACATTACCACCGACTGTTGCAAATGTTGCACCGTAATTAAAGGTTGACGTACCAGCGCCGGTAACCGACAAAACACCACCGGAAGTAATGTTGCTGATCACAGAAAGTTTTCCAGCAACAGTAGAAGTATCACTACTAAATATTGAAAAAGTACCCGAAGCAGTAATATTACCAGATAAATCAACAGTAAATTTATTAGCTACATCAAATAATTGAGAGGGGGTAGTTGAACTAATTCCAACGTTACCGTTAGAATCTATTACTAATCTACTAGCGCCACTGCCACTTGATGCGGAATTAATTACAAATGTGCCATTATCCCCTGACAGTGAATAGGTGCTCGTACCAACATTTACATACTGCGACCAAACATTGGACCAGCGGGAAGTGGATGCTCCGAGATTGTAGAGTGACATATTGCCGGAACTGCCGGTCATATCTGGGAGAACGTTACGGAGAGTAGATGTGCCAGCGACAGTGAGGAGAGTAGAAGGGGTGGTGGTACCAATACCAACTGACCCACCAAAATATGAGGCAGTGTTAGTAGCAAAAACAGAAATCGCTCCATTAGACAAAATTCCACTAGCGCCAACAGATAAGCCTCCGTTCACAGATAATCCTTGGCTAAAATTAACTAAATTACTTGCAGATAAATTACCAATATTAAGCGAACCAATTTGCGCATTGGAAATGGATGCGCCAGAAACATCGATGACAACACCGTATGTTTGGCTATAAGAAAGGCCTGGGCCCAATGCATATAAATAATTACCATTCAAAACTAAACCATCTATCCGACCTAATAAATACAAACCTTGATAATAAAAGGAGACCTTACTAACTAATTGATTATTGTTAGGAGTAGAGACATCTACTATTTCTAAAACTGACTGAGCGCTAGCCTCTCCTGATTCACAACCAATATATGCATAGTTACCAGCAACAAACAAAGAACTGGCACCGGCGCTTGGATTATAACTACCTGCAGATGTAGGATTATTAGGATTAGTAATATCAATAATTTCTAAAGCCCCAGACATTAATACATAAGCGTAGTTGCCAACCACTTTAACAGATGAGGCATGCCCGCTGGTAGCTATCGAGCTAACATGAGCCGGGGTAGTCGGATTGGAAATATCAATAATTTCTAAAGCATCACTATCATAAGAAGCAACATAAGCATATTTACCGGAGACATACACTGAATATGGATTATCTAATAACGCCCCACCATCACCATTAGAGATAGATCCGGCGTGACGCGGACTGGTGGGATTAGAAATATCAATAACTTCTAAAGCATCGCTATTGGCCGCTGCGACATAGGCATATTTACCAGAAACAAATACTGAACGCGCGCCATCTAACTTGATATTACTACCATTGTCCACAATTAAACCAGCGTGGGTTGGTGTAGCAGTGTTGGAGATATCAATAATTTCTAAAGCATCACTATTAAACGCGGCGACATACGCATACTTGCCAGCAACAAATACTGAACGCGCACCTTTAAGTTCAGCGCCACCATCACCATGAGAAATTTTTCCCTTACCATAAATCTCCAAAGCTCCTTGGGTTACATTACCATAAACCATAAACACATCTCCATTGGCCGCAAACGTACCAGCGGCCAAAGGTGCTAACGTATCATCAATAGTCAATAATGAAACACCTGGATTAGTAATACTGTGATTAGAATTTCGTCCACCTCCAATTTTTAACGAACCGGACATAGTAACATCGCCGGCATTATTAACGGTAAAACTGTTATTAACATCCAGGAGCGCAGTTGGAGTAGTTGTGCCAATACCAACATATCCACTGCTATCAATCACTAGCCTGTTTGTGCCACCTCCGCTGGCTGCGGAATTAATCGCAAACGTGCCATTGTCCGCCGATAGTGAATAAGTACTCGTGCCTACATTTACATATTGTGACCAGACATTAGACCAGCGGGAAGTGGATGCACCGAGGTTATAGAGTGACATGTTCCCTGTTCCACCGGACATGTCGGGAAGGATGTTGCGCAATGTAGATGTGCCAAAAATAGATACATCGCCAACAACGGTAAGTTTACTTGATGGAGTGGTGGTGCCGATACCAACATTGCCAGTAGCTACTACACTTAAAATATTATCATTGCCCCAAAAACCTAACCCCAAAGAATTACTTGTTGACCCAGAACCTTCATAATTAAAATTAAAAGTAGCGATATTATTTGTGCTATATGCTACTCCCAACAAATTAGTAACATAATTTCCTGTTTGCAGTGCTGAATCAATAACACTTAAACCAAATGTAGCGCCATAAGTAGACCCATCATGTGTTGGAGTTATTGAAACGACGGGAGTATCCGGCAAACCAGAGCCAGACACAGTTAAAGGACTTCCCGGCACTATCGTGCCAACACCAACTTTGCCATCACTTGTTATTAAAAATCTAGTAGCCGCCTGAGTAGCATCATAAATTCTAAACGCATTACTTAGTGTTCCACCTACTCCAGAACCTAAAGATTGAATATAATAATTTTCCGTATCAGCAGTTAAACGCAATTCTGCGGCCGCATTAGTATTAGTATTTTGAGAAGTAATAACTGTACCAGCATCAGTAGTGCCATAAACGTGTAAATTAGAAGTTGGGTTTACTGTTCCAACACCAACTCTCCCACCATCTGTCGCAAAAGTCGCGCCATAAGAAAAAGTGGAAGTGCCAGTGCCAGTAATAGTTAAATTTCCACCAGATAAAATATTGCCGGAAATATATGCTGTACCGGAAACGGTGAGCGGATAAGCCGGGGTAGTCGTCCCGATTCCAACTGCCCCGCCAAAATATGATGGGGTGTTAGTCGCGGAAACTGACAAAGCCCCGTTGGAAAAAATTCCACCAGCGCCAACAAACAATGAAGTGTTGGCTTGGATAACACCATTAGCGATAATATCGTTTTTTACAGTGAGCTGACCGGCTTCAGCAGAGTGAGCAATTAGGTTGGATGTTTCAGTGCCTTTTAGATCAATCACGGAAATTATATCGTTTCCACCACCAGTGCCAACCACATAAGCATAACGGCCAGAGACGGCAATGGCAGTTGGACCAGTATCAACCGACACTTCGACAATATTTACCGGTAAGGCTGGATTGGAAATATCTACAACTGTAACTCCCCCGCCACCTACATAAGCATAACGCCCAGAAACAGCAATGGCGGCCGGATAATTACCAACAGTTGTAGTCGCAATTTTTATGGGTAAATATGGATTAGAGACATCTACGACCGACATTATGTTGCTTCCGGGATAAGTGTTGGCAATGTATGCATACTGACCAGAAACAACAATGGAAGACGGGCTAGTACCAGCGTATGTGGTCGCGATTTCTGTCGGTGCTGATGGGTTGGAAACATCTACAACTGAAATTGAACTATCGCTAGCATTTGCCACATAAGCATAACGCCCAGCAACTGCAATTGAGCGCGGATTAATACCAACAGATGTAGTGGCGATCTGAATTGGGGCATATGGATTAGAAACATCTAAAATAGAAATTGTATTATCGCCATCATTAGCAATATAAGCGTAGTGACCAGAAATCGCAACTGAATAAGGCTGAACGCCAACAGATGTTGTGGTAATTTCCACAGGCGCCGATGGATTAGAAATATCTACAACTGAAATTGAATTACTTCCATAATTAGCTACGTAAGCATAGCGCCCGGCAACTACGATTGAGCGCGGATTAATACCAATGGATGTTGTGGTAATTTCCACAGGCGCCGATGGATTAGAAATATCTACAACTGAAATTGAATTACTTCCATAATTAGCTACGTAAGCATAGCGCCCGGCAACTACGATTGAGCGCGGGTTAATACCAACGGGCGTAGTACCAATTTGTTCTATTCCACTATTCGCATCAATCAAATTGGAAATTCCACCAGACACATCGAGTTTTTGTGTTGGGTTGGTTTTGTTAATCCCAACATTACCACCGGCCGTCGCGAAAGTTGCGCCATAGTCAAAAGTTGAAGTGCCGTTACCGGTAACAGATAAATTGCCATTAGAAATAATGTTGTTGGTGACTGTGAGTGATCCAGTGATCGTAGAAGTAGTAATTGAAAAAGTTCCAGAAGCGGATATATTTCCAAATGAATCAACAGTGAATTTATTATTTACATCAAATAATTGTGAGGGGGTAATTGCACCAATGCCAACGTTGCCATTGGAATCTATTACTAACCGGTTTGTACCACTACCGCTGGCACTACTATTAATAGCAAAAGTGCCGTTGTCGCCAGAGAGTGAGTAAGTGCTTGTACCAACATTTACATATTGTGACCAAACGTTAGACCAGCGAGAATTGGAAGCGCCGAGATTGTAGAGCGACATATTGTCAGTACTGCCGATCATGTCGGGGAGAAGATTGTGTATAGTGGATGTCCCGGTTACTGTTAAGTTGTTATTAATGGTTAAAGCGCCAGATAAAATTCCGCCAGTTAATTTCAAATAAGTGGATGAGGCATTATCGATGGTAAGATAATTAGCCGCAGCTGAAGAAGTAGTTAAATAACTGGAAGAAGACGCCATCCAAATTGGGTCGGACTCTGCAGTAACCACAGTAGAAGTACTCCAAGTTCCACCACTGATGTAAGCGAAACCGGTCCAACCAGAACTATCTTGTCCAGTACCACCTTTGGCCGCAGTAATTGCATTTGCATTCCAAATACCATTATTAATATGCCCGGCACTATCAACATAAAACACCCCATTGGATGAAGTTGAGTTTATGCCAAATTTAAACGCATCATTAAATAAGGTGGTAGTACTAGTTCCATTGCCCAAAGTCAATGCCGACCATGGAGTCTCACCGCCAACATAAATTAATTCACCGCCAATGTTCCCATCAATATCTTTTAATGCCAAGCCGGTAATATTTTGTGTGCCATTAAATCCATACTCACTACCAGACTGTAAAGTCATCCAACCACCTTTGCCGTTGGCATTGCCTACAATGAAATTAGCATAACCACCGGCAGTCATAAATAAATTAGCAGATGGATCAACGCCGCTAGTGGTGCTGGAAGAAATAGACATTAAATCGTAACCATTATAGTCTACCCAATTTTGTAAATTGGTATTTCCGTTGGAACGAGCAGCCACGGTTAAAATAGAAGATGGTGTGGTGGTACCAATACCAACATTGCCAGAAAAAGTAGCGGTAGCAAAAGTATTAATTCCTGTGAAAGTATTATTTAGATAAAGATTGGCGTATGAAGTAGATGCCGCTATCCAGATTGGGTCAGATTCACTAGCTAAAAATCCTAAAGTATTTGTTGACACCCAAGACACTCCTGAACCAGTGGACTGTAAAATTTGACCATTAACACCAGTACTATTGGAATAATCATAAAGTGCACCAGTAAGATGAGTACTGGTAACAGTTAAATTATTAATAGTAGCCGTAGTAAAAGTAGACGCCGCATTAAAAGTAGTGATACCATTAAAAGTCCAATGCCCACTAATAAAATCATCTCGATTCAAAATAGCAAAAGATGAAGTGGATAAGTTGCTAAATAAATTAGTATTGCCGGCGGTGGTAGCATAAGTGGAAGTGATAGAAGTAGACGCCGAACCAGCAGTGTTGGCAAAAATAGCTAGGTTGGCAGAGCTTGCATATGTTGAAGTGCCGGCATTGAAGGCATAAGTAGATGTGCCGGATGTTAAGGACGAGCCGGCAGTACTCGCATAAGTTGAAGTATTAGATGTAAGTGCACTACCAGCCGAAGTGGCGTAAGTTGAAGTATTTGCAGTTAGGGCAGAACCAGCGGTATTAGAATAGGTTGAAGTTCCGGCGTTCGTTGAGTAAGTAGAGGTGTTGGCGGTTAAAGCTGAACCAGCATTGGTTGCGTAAGTGGAAGTGTTAGCTGTTAACGCTGAGCCAGCAGATGTTGAGTATGTGGAAGTACCAGCGCTATTGGCATAAGTAGAAGTATTTGCTGTTAAAGCACTACCAGCCGAAGTGGCGTAAGTTGATGTGCCAGCAGTTTCCGCATAAGTAGAGGTCGCGGCGTAAGTAGAATTAATAGCATATGGTGAAGCAGTAATCCGTTTGCGCGGAGATAAAGTTTGTCCATCAATTACCACTTCTAAATATAGGGTGGAATTATTTTTAAAAATATTTGAATTTAAAATGTTAGTGGCTGGCGTACCCGCAGTATCGCCGAGATTAATACTAAACAATCCATTATTAGGTGTGATTGTAATTGTCCCAATACTTGAAGTAATACCAGCGGCAGTATATAGAGCATTTCCTGTGCCAGTAGCCGACGTATCATAAATCGTAAATGAAATAGGCAAACTAGTGGTGGCTGATGCACCACCAACCAAAATTTTACCTTGGTAAGTAATAATTGATGGAGATGCTTCAGCGCGAGCGGAAAAAACAAACCAAACACCGGTAACAACCAATGCAAAAACTGGTACGAACATAATCGCCAATTTTTTTATCCAATTTAATTGTGTAAACCGTTTGGACATACTACATTAACAATTTATCAATACTGCCGTTAGTCAACATGTTCGCAATACTAGACAAAGACGTCAAGGTCGGGTTGTGATTAAACCCGCCTTCTAACTTTGCTAAATTAGACAATTTCAAATTGGCCTTGCGCACCAAGGCTTCTTGGGAAATTCCTTTTTCCATTCGGTACTTTTTGATATTGTTCCCCAATTTTCTGCCATCTAAATACATAAATCTAATCTACTATCAATATATTGATAGGAATATATAGAATTCTATATAGTATAATACAGAATATCTATAAATATCCATATAATTTTTATCATCTATATAATGATATCTTTATATAACTATCATTATATAGAATTGATTGTGTTCCAATCAACACAATGACACCTTGTTATTATTATAGCATAAAAATGACATGCTGAGTAGATAAAATGGAGTGCCTGTGGATAAGTTTCCACAAATATGGTAAAATTAAAAAAACTTTATGAATAATACGCATTCTATAGCCAAAAATACCATTATACAGGTTGCCGGCAAAACCATTAGCGCCTTATTAGGTTTAGCCGCAGTAGCCATCATGACTAGAGCGCTAGGAGTAGAGCAGTTTGGTTGGTATGCGACTTCAGCTGGATTCCTCCAATTTGTCGGGATCTTGTGTGATTTCGGTTTTATTGTTACTACCGCAAAAATGCTGTCTGAACCGACTTTTGAAAAACAAAAATTATTAAATAATTTTTTTACTTGGAGACTTTTAACTGCCGTAATTTTTAATGGCGTGGCTGTGGCTGTCATCTGGCTATTCCCCTACCACACCATAGTCAAAATTGCTACTGCTATTTTGGCCGCATCTTTTGTTGCTAATATTTTAAACCAAGTATTTATCGGTTTTTACCAAACCAAATTAAAAATGGCCACAGTAATGATTGGGGAAATTTTCGGGCGCGTAGTTTTGGTAGCCGGCATGGCTCTTTTGGCCTATGGTTATCGTCAATTTTTACCGATGATGGGCGTGGTTGCAATATCGGCTTGGGTTTATACAATTTATTTATGGGCAAAAAGTGATGGGGTAAAACTGGAAATTGACAAAACTATTGCTGGCGCAATTTACAAAAAAATGTGGCCGACCGCACTAGCTGTAATTTTTAATGCATTTTATTTACAAGGCGATCGCGTGATTTTGCCTTTATATGCACCGATCGCTGATGTTGCTTTTTACGGCGCGGCTTATCGTGTGCTCGATATCACTTCGCAAATCGCCTTTCTCACTATGGGTGTAATGTTGCCGTTACTAACTTTTTCATATTCGCGCGGGCTGAAAGAAGAATTTAAAAAATACTATCAATTAAGTTTTGACTTAATGCTTTTAGTTTTAATTCCAATTGTAATTGGAACCTTTGTTTTGGCTACACCTATTATGCGCATAGTGGCCGGCCAAGAATTTTCTAATGCCGGAAAAATGCTAGCACTTTTAAGCTGGTCATCAATAGGAGTTTGTTTTGGTATGACCTTTGGACAAATCGCATTGTCCATAGATAAACAACGCCAATCTTTGTGGATTTTTCTTGGGAACGCTATTATTTGCGTGATTGCTTATTTTATTTTTATTCCGCGCTATGGCGCTTACGGAGCGGCTTGGGTAACAATTTTTTCCGAATTTTTTTCTGGCATTGCGTTATTTTTATTTTGTGCTTTTCATTTACGTCAGTTCCCTAAATTTATTAATTTATTTAAGATCGCTTTGGCAAGCGCAACCATGGGTTGCACTCTTTATCTAATCCAACCTCTCAATATTATAATATCAATTTTATTGGGGGCAATTATCTATGGGCTCTGTGCGATTGTACTAAATATTGTTTCTATAAAAACCATTAAAGAAGCCTTAACACGCAATCAAATTGCTTAATTATTGATAAAATGATAAAATAACAGCGTCTTTTGTCACCCCGAGCTAAGCCGAGGGATCCCTCCACTGCGGTCGGGATGACAATATTTACTAATATTTATAAACTAAAAATTATAGCAACCATATGGATTTTTCTAAAATCAAACATTACATTTTCGCCTTTTTATTATTGTGCATCACTGTATTGTTTTTTTATATTATCCGCCCATTTGCTTTCCCAGTTCTATGGGCCGCAATTATTGCTGGATTATTTTACCCAGCATTTCGTTGGTTAAAAAAATGGCTAAAATCTCCAAACTTAGCATCGGCTATTACTCTAATTCTTGTATTCTTGGTGATCATAATCCCGGTCACTGCAATAGCTGGTTTGGTTGTAAATGAATCAATTGAATTATACACATCAATTACGGATAACAAAGGACAGATTAGCTCGTCTTTACAGGCGGTTTTAAATTGGGTGGTAACTAACCCATACACCGAACGATTCCATATTGACCAAACTTTTTGGATACAAAAATTTGGAGAAGTCGCTCAAACTATTACCGGCTACCTGATTGTTAGTGCAAAAAATTTCACCCAAAATTCTTTCGTATTTTTAGCAATGTTTATCATCATGTTTTACACCTTATTTTTCTTTGTACGTGATGGAGATAAATTATTGCGAAAATTAATGCATCTGTGCCCACTCGGTGACGCGCACGAAAAATTATTATACAACAAATTTACCTCGACCGCACGTGCCACTTTAAAAGGGTCACTCATCGTCGGATTGATTCAGGGCGCACTAGGAGGGGGGATGTTTGCTATTGCCGGAATTCAGGGCGCAGTAATTTGGGGGGTGCTTATGGTTTTACTTTCAGTAATTCCCGGCATTGGTTCTTATTTTATTTGGCTTCCAGCCGCGATTGTGATGCTTCTCATTGGAAAAATTTGGACTGGAATTGCTATGATGCTTTTTGGAGCGCTGGTAATTGGAACAATAGACAATATTCTACGTCCAATTTTAGTTGGCAAAGACACCCAAATGCATCCACTGTTAGTTTTATTTTCAACACTGGGTGGTATCGTAGTATTTGGAATTTCTGGATTTGTGATTGGACCAATTATCACTTCGATGCTTCTGGCATTTTGGGAAATGTACGAACAAAATTATCGCATTGATTTAAATAATAATTAAAAATCTGTAAATAAAAAAATATAGGGGCCCTCAGTGGAGGGCCCCTTTTTGCACCCGCTATCCTTGCAAGCGGAGTCTGGACGGGCGCGTAAACTGACCGGGAAGAACGGTCAAAAACTATGACGGAAGTATGGCGCGCAGGTTGGGTTCGTTGATTTTATCACTGTTCAAAATCTTCCCAATACTCAAAAATCCATTAATGTTGACTGTGATAATACACGGCAAATCATCCACTTCTAAGCAAAACAAGTTCATAATATCAGTATCGTGCAGCGCCTCGCCCAAGATGCGAAAAAAGCGAACGTTCTTGGGAAAAAATTCTGCAGCAAGATCAGAAACCATACACTCCGCTCTCATGCAGGTTGGCTCTAACGTCCACACAAAACAAAGAACTATTATACCATGAAAATCCCCAATTTCTTCCTTCAAGCACTGCAGGCTGCCTACCGCTTTGATCATGGCTGACCTCCTGTTTGATTATTACTAAATAACTTTCAATATTATCATAACAATTTACAAACATATCATCAATAAAATATCAAGGGTAAACAAAAACTATATTATTAAAATTATAAAAAATTTTTCAAATAAAAAAGGAGCCGACAGCGGCTCCAATTGTTTGGCCATCACATGATGGTGTCAGAGATTTTTTTCGATGAACTTACGGGCTTCTTCTTCTTTTACTGCTCCAACGAGCTGATTGCAACTCCTGCCTTCGTGAAACACCTGCAGAGTGGGAATGGACCGCACACCCATCACCAAGACGATGTCACGGGCCTTCTCTAGGTCCACTTTGAAAAAAACCGGCTTCTTGGAACCCAGATCAGTCCGTGCCTCATACTCCTTGGCTATGGCCTTGATAACAGGACCGAACGACCGGCATGGACCACACCAGATTGCCGTGCAGTACACAAACACCGTACCTTGACGCAACGTTACGTTGGCTTTGAATTCCTCCATTGTTACCAACTCTTGCATGATTACCTCCTGGTAATGTTGAAAAACCAATTGACCTTTAAAGAACAGCCAACAATAACATAATTATCCATATTTGTCAAGCCCCTGTCCAAGACGGGCACATAGGTGACACTTTTGTTAAAGTTAGCGGTGTGCGGTAATTAAGTGTTTCATGAGGTCGGTAAAAGTTGTACTCCACCAGCCAATCA
>Ga0247841_10003931_pt1 | contig 26483 bp, 24 predicted proteins | sample LaCruzMarch2015__2_FD_192410 | JGI IMG/M metagenome (GOLD analysis project Ga0247841, IMG submission 192410) | Freshwater microbial communities from meromictic Lake La Cruz, Castile-La Mancha, Spain - LaCruzMarch2015_18m | ecosystem: Environmental > Aquatic > Freshwater > Lake | place: Spain... | reverse complement strand
GAAAGACAAAACGCCTTTGACCGTGGTTTTGATTTAACTGATGAACTCGAATGAGATAAAAGGAAACCCCGTACGATAAAAAATCCGCCGTTAAGCGGATTTTTTTGAGTGCGGGGAGGACGTCATTATTTGTGATATAATAAAGAAAAATATTAAAATAATTTTATGAAAAATCAAAAAGGAATTGCCTCGATAATATTTATTATAATTATAATCGCACTTTTGGCTGTTGCAGGATTTTTCGCATATAAATATTTTTCAGCGCAAAAAGCAAATAATCAACCAATCAACCAAACCGCCGGCTGGAAAACATATACGAACAGCCAATACGGTTTTGAGTTCAAGTATCCGCAAGGCTGGAACATTACTATAAACAAACACATTGAAAATCCAGAGCAAGTTGGCGTAGAGCAAATTGAGGTAAATTTTCCTCCGGAAAAAGAAATTTCTAATTATGAATTTTCTCAAGGGTATGCTATTGTGGTTCAAATTCAGAAAATAAAGGACCTTGATTCGAAAACCCAAGATCAACTTTACGCGAGTCAACTAAGGGCGGCCGGACAATATGGCTTTAACGTTTTAAAATTTGATTTCCAGGGGCAAAAAGGTGTCGCTATGTATCAATACACGCCGGCGAATTCTTCAAGCGGAGAAGGCTGTATGACTTCAATCGCAGTATTTCACAAAGATTATCTTTTTAATATGGAGCCTGTTTTCGGTGATGTTATTGCTTCAAGGGAGCTTGGCAAATGCAGCGGCAATAATGTTTTACATGTGAGTGATGAATACAGAAAAGTCATTTCCACTTTTAAATTTACGAAATAAAACTTGACTCTGGGTTTCGTAGGATTATAATAAAAATATATGGCAAAGAAAAATATTACAATTGATGAATTGGCGGTAATGGTGCAAAAGGGATTTGATGAAATCACGAAAGATATGGCGACAAAATCAGAAATGAATAAACGTTTTGATGCTATGGTAACCAAGGCTGAAATGAACAGGCGGTTTGACGGTTTGGAGGATAGGGTTTTGGCAAGTCATCAAAAAAGAATAGAGAAGCTGGAAGGAGAGGTCAAGGAATTGCGAGGAATGCTCGCATCGTAATTTTAAATTTTAATTAGTAATTCGTCATTCAACGGCGATAATCCAAACCGCAGGATCCTCGATAAGGATGGGAGTGGATGTAGCTGGATAAAATCCTTTTTGGTAATTTGAAAGGCCGCCATTCTTAGGCGGTTTTTCATTACTTTTGTCTTTTATCTATTGACATAGAATTATCAATCGTCTATAATAGATAATAGATAGTTGATAAAATTAATCATAAAAATATTATGGAGGAAAATAAACAGTATAAAATAAAAATTGATTTAGCCCAAGGAATTTTTGAGGCAGAAGGTAGTGAGCAATTTGTGAATAGTAATTTAGAGAGATTTAAGGAGATTGTAGCTAAGAGGGAAACGGTTTTGTCTGATAATAAAAATATAACAGATGTAAATAATTCTAATAACGAAATAAAGAAAAGAGTTGCTAAAACATCTGCTATGCCCTCTTTAGTAAAAGATTTAAATCTAAAACCCAAAGATAAAAAATCCTTGAATGATTTTTATCAGGAGAAAAATCCACGAAGTAATATAGAGAATAATGTAGTTTTTGTTTATTATATGGAAAAGATTTTGAATATATTAGGCATCACCTTAGACCACATATATTCTTGTTATAAGGAAATTGGCCTAAAGACTCCTCTAAATTTGCGCCAAAGCATCGCCGATACTGCCAGTAACCGATACGGATATTTAGATGCCAGCGATATGCAGAATATCAAAATAATAGTCCGTGGGGATAATCTTATAGAGCACGACCTACCCAAAAAAGCATGACGATAGAAGAACATTGCATACAATTAGGCATAAAAAGAGAAGAAGAATATAAAAAATTCAAGCCCGTTTATTGTCCTTGCCTAAAATCATATGTTTCTTTTAATTCCGATGGGTTTCACCATTTAAAATATGAGCCATCCGGTAGAGCGAGAACTCATAAAGAGCAGATATATAAATTAAACTTATTACCATTAGTAGTCCCAGTAATAAGAAATGCGAAAAAAGTTGACGAATATAGGACAGAGGAAGTTAGAACAAGCAGAAAGAAAAATAACCCAAAAATTAAAAAGGTGGAATATTGGTCGCTAGTGGAAATAGTCGGCAGAAAATGTCCAGTTAAGATTAAAGTTATTTTATGGCGAATAGGCAATGGTAATATAAATTTTAGAAGTGTAATGAAATTAACAAAATAAAAACACCTCTGAAAGAAGTGTCCTTATTTGTACTTGTTTTCGGCTTATGGAATCCATTGTCCGAACGGGGCTTTCGCCCACAAGTACATTTTAAGTATAGCAGTAAGCCACTATGTATGTCAAGTCTTTTACCAACAACATAGCACTTGCTAAAATACCTACATTTTCAGTATATAATAAGCTTTATTAATAACTTATTAAACCTCTGAAGAATCAATATTAATAAATTCGGCTATTTTTGTAGACATTTGTAACAAATCAACATATGGGGTAGACGTAGTTGGTTAAACCTGCCTGTGCTGGTAGGCAACAAACTAAACAAAAATAAAACATTAAAAGTACTTGCTTTTTATTTTGTATAAATGATAAAATAATTTATCTATGGCAAAGAAATCTCTTATCATTTCAATACCAGTTATACATAGGGGATATTTGGATTTTTTTAAAAAAGTCCAAGGCGAAGTTTCTGATATTTATATTTTAGAAAACAAATTTTTAGAAAAATTATCTGAATTTAAGCCGGATATTGCCGCGATTGACGCGCCCGAAGTTAAAAATTTGCTTGGGAAATTGGGTTTTGAAAACATATATATTTTTTCAGAAAATAATGCGCAAGAATTGAAAAACGAAAAAATAGTTTTAGTAGATGATGAGATTTCTCGCAATTTTGCAAAAAAATATTTTGACGAAAAAAATATAGAATGGCATTCGGTTTTTTTGAGATGGGACAGGGCAAGGGTCCTAAATGCTGAAAAACTTGAGGATATTCCCGATTCAAAAGACGAATTTGATATTAAAATGATGCGGGAGGCTTTGACGCGAAGTGAAAAAAGCGGGGATTGGTGGCGGCAGATTGGAGCTGTATTGGTAAAAGATAAAGAAATTATCCTTAGAGCAAATAACAAAGACCTGCCCTCTGATTACACGCCATATCAGGTCGGAGAAGTGAGAGATTTGTTTAATACGGGTGAAAGGCCAGACTTGGCAAGCACAATTCATGCCGAGCAAAGCATTGTTGCACAGGCTGCAAAAGAGGGGCTTTCGGTGAAAGGGGCATCTCTGTATGTTACTGTTTTCCCTTGTCCCGTATGTGCAAAGCTTATTGCATTTTCAGGAATTAAGAGTCTTTATTTTAAAGACGGCTGGTCTAATTTTGACGCAAAAAAAGTTTTAGAATCCGCCGGAGTAAAAATAACCCACGTTTCCTAAAAAATAAATTTTTTGACTTTAAAAAGGTTTTAGTGTAACTTAACGCTAGATCCTTTTTTGTTACACCCACGCAGGAGATATGCCGTGAGCCAGGACATTGTTTGCATGGAAAACGTCCGTCGGTACTATGGCGACAAGCCCGATTTGGTGGCGAAGTACGAGGAGATTGCGGCGAGTGGCAAGTGCCCGTTCTGCGCTCCGAACATCGAGAATCCTCTTGTCTCGGAAACCGCGCGCTGGATGATAGTCGAGAATCAATTCCCGTATAAAAACGCCAAGAATCATTTGCTTCTGATTCCCAGACGGCATCTTGTCCGCCTGAGCCATGTGGCAGTTGAAGAATGGGCGGATTTTGCTGTAGCAATTCGCAAGGCGCACCTTGCCACGCGTTGCTACGACGGTTTCGGGTTAGCTCTACGGGTTGGAGAAGTGGGGGGAGTCACGCTCCACCATTTGCATTGGCACTTGATTGTGCCAGAGATCGGCGAAAAGGGCACAGCGATTCCGGTGAACTTCGGGATTGGGTAGGGAGTTGGCAAAACCAGCTTCTTTTTTTTATAGCTTTGTTATATTATAATGGAAACACAATAAAATTAAAAATACGGTTTATGCAGCAATATTTGGATTTATTAAAATATATTTTAGAAAATGGCGAACAAAAAGGCGACCCGCAGGGAGTGGGAAATATTGCCACCTTGGGATACCAAATGAGATTTAAAATGGACGATGGTTTTCCTTTGCTGACTACAAAAAAAATGCCCTTGAAATCAATTATCTATGAATTACTTTGGTTTTTAAGGGGAGACACAAATGTTAAATATCTGCAGGACCACAAGGTTACAATTTGGGATGAGTGGGCAACACCTGAGTCGTGCGCTAAATACGGCTTTGAACCCGGAGAATTAGGTCCTATTTATGGTGAGAAATGGCGGCATTGGAAAAAGAGGGAGGGTGGAGAAATTGATCAGATAGCCAATGTGGTTGAAGAAATAAAAAATAACCCAAATTCAAGAAGATTGGTGGTAACGTCATGGGATCCAGAAGATGTTGATAAAGTTTTTGTTGCTCCATGCCACTGCTTTTTTAAATTTTTTGTGTCTCAAGGAAAATTATCTTTGCATCTGTTTCAGAGGAGTTGCGATGTGTTTTTGGGAGTGCCTTTCAATATTGCTTCTTATTCTTTGTTATTAATGATGATGGCACAGGCAACGGGTCTAAAAGCACATGAATTTGTACATACTTTGTCTGATGCTCACATATATTTAAACCATATTGAGCAGGCAAAACTCCAATTGACTCGCGAACCAAAATCTTTGCCAAAGATGTCCATAAATCCGGGTAAAAAAAATATCTTCGACTTTGACTTCGAAGATTTTACACTTGAAGGGTACGACCCTCATCCGCGTATTACCGGAGAAATTGCAATTTAGCCAATTGGGAACTCAACAACTTTCGCCCGTTTTGTTTTTTTGTCTATTTTTGGAGAAATAATATGAAAATGTATGTGGCTGACCGAGGCTCCGGTGTAATCAGTGTTTCCGAATCTCATTGCCAGCGCCCCTCCTTTTATTTTCCACTTTTTTATAGCCCAATTTGTTAGAAAAGCAATAGATTCAAAGTCTTTTTTGGTTAGTTCTGAAAAATTCTCTTTGTGTTTTTCGCCCAGAATTATAAAATGCATTTCTGTATTTTTATATGGCCAGCTGTTATTTGTTAAAAACCAGCCGCTTATTTTTTTGTAGATAGGTTTTTTGTGGTATTTAAAATTCTCTTTACAAAATGGGCACTTGCCCGTTGTTGCTATCGTTTCTATAACTTTTTTATATTCGCCCTGCCTGGCGTTTTTTATGTTGACGTATTTCATGCTAAACTTCGTCTATTTTTTTTCCGTTCAGATATTTCAATACAGCGTCAAGGTGATTTTTCATTGTTTTTTCAATAATGTTGGTGGTAGAAGTGTTTTCTGCCTGGCGCGGAAACATTACAACTTCTTTTGAATACGCCTTTAGGGCTATCATTTGTTCTTCAGGATAGCTTCCCTCAACTGTCACAAAAATATCTGGGTTGATAATTTTTACAAGTTCATACTGCCACTTGCCCTTTTCATCGATGTCATCGACCAGGGTTACATAGTCCACGCAATCCTGGTATTTTAACATTTCCATTCTTTCAGATTGCGGTATAACAGGCCGCAGTTCATTTTTATAAAGTTTAATGCCCCTATCGCTATCAACGCCCACAATTAAAACGTCGCCCTGTTCTTTGGCTTTCATCAAATATCTTAGATGCCCAATGTGAAGCATGTCCCACGACCCTACGGTGCAGACAATTTTGTGTCCTAAAATTCTGTGAGCATCAACTATTTCCTTTAACTTAGAATAGTCTTGTATAATAGATTCCTTAGCTTTTGTCATACGTAATTTATGGTTATTAAACTATTTTATATCTCCAAAAAATTCGTGTCAACGTTGGCAATTCAGGATATTATGATATAATACCAAAAAGAATCGGAAAAACAAATATAATGTCTATCTAAAATGAACAAAGACGACGAGCAAATTTTAGTGGTGCCGAGTGAGATTATCTTTGCCAGAGAAAAGTGGCAGGGATTAAAGACAGATAATTTGGATTATTATCTAGAGCTGATAAAAAATAATTGCCAGTTTAAAAGAAGGGGAGACATGGAAAATGACCCCTCTTTTCAGCAGATAATTCCATATATTGTTTTTAATTTTAAAGATAAATACTTTGTTTATAAATATCTGCCCAAGGCCGGGGAGCAAAGGCTGGTTGATACATATCAACTAGGAGTTGGCGGACATATAAATGAGGAAGATTCAGCCGGAAATAAGGGCGCCTTTAAGCTTATTGAAAATAAGCCAGAATCCTTGATACAAGGCAATGCTGATGTTTTGGAGATTGGAATGATGCGGGAATGGGAGGAGGAGGTAGATTTTAAAGGAAAACTTTTAGAAAAGAAATTAATCGGCATATTAAATGACGACAGCCGGCCGGTTGAGGCCGTGCATCTTGGGCTAGTTTACAGTTTTACTGGAGACAGCCCGGAAATTTTTGTAAAAGAAACCGAAAAAATGGAGGGGAAGCTCGTCGCCTTAGAAGAAATTGGAAAACACATAGAAGGAAACCCCGGTGTTTGGGTTCAAATAGTTTATAGATATTTATCTAAGACAAAGATATCAGGAGATTTTTCCAAAAAATATATCGCTACGCTAAAGGATTACCAGGAATTTTGCAAGACTGTTGCAAGGGAATTTGACGACCCGGAAAAAGAAATAATGACCTGGGGCTTGGGAATTAGCGGCGAGGCAGGTGATGTGGCGGGGTGTATTAAAAAAACTTACTCCCATGGAAACGACCAGAAAGCCGGAATTAAAGAAAACCTTGGAGATACCTTGTGGTATGTTGCGGCAATATGCAATTTTTTTGGATGGAACATGGAAGACATTTTAAATGAAAATGCGGAAAAATTAAAGATAAGATATTCAGCCGGAGTTTTTACCGAAAAAGATGCTGCCAAACGCGAAAGAATCGACTGGAATGAAAAAGCAACGAGGAAAAATGAATAAATAAAGTATTTATGGAAAAAGGAAAATTCTTTGTCTTTGAGGGAATCGATGGAAGCGGAAAATCCACACAAACAAAATTACTTGCCGATTATTTTATTAAAAAAGGATATAAGGTTGAGATGATGGATTTTCCCCAGCATGGCGAGCGTTCATCTCATGTCTTAGACGATTATTTAAACGGAAAATACGGCAGTTCAGAAAGTGTGGGGCCGTATATTGGGTCTCTATTTTTTGCAATTGACAGGTATGACGGAAGTTTTAAAATAAGAAAATGGCTTTCAGAAGGGAAAATCGTTATTTCAGACAGGTATTCTGTTTCTAATATTGGCCACCAAGGCGGAAAAATAATTAGCAATAAAAAAGAGTGGAAAAAATACGCAAAATGGCTTTATAATTTGGAATATGAGCTGTTTGGTATTCCAAAACCGGATTACACTTTTATACTTAAAACATTCGCGGAGCTTTCAGTCCAAATGTCTAATAAAATTATTGACGAGAAAAAAAGGCAAAAAAGGCTCTTTTATCTAAAAAAACACACCGATCACGATATTCACGAGGCAGACAAAAAGCACTTAAGCAACGCTTTAAAATCTTATTTAATGGTTGCAAAAGAGTTTCCAAAAGATTTTAAAGTTGTTGATTGTATGAAAAACGGGAAAATGCTTGCGCCAGAAATTATAAATCAAAAAATTATAAAATTAGTAGAAAAATTATAAAATGATTTCAATGATAGCCGCAACAGCGGAAAATAGGGTGATTGGAAACAAAAATACGATACCGTGGCATTTGCCGGCCGATTTTAAATATTTTAAGGAGACAACCCTGAACAAAACCGTTGTTATGGGATTAAATACCTTTAAATCAATCGGCGAGAAGCCCCTGCCCGGAAGGAAGCATATCATTTTAAATAACGATCCAAGCTATGTTGCACCGCAAGATTGCCGAGTAGCACACTCTATTGAAGAAGTTGTGGAAATGACAAGACCCGCCAGCGGGTACCCCGAACAAGAGGTAATGATTTGCGGGGGAGCGTCTGTTTATAAGCAATTTTTGCCGCTGGCTCAGAAATTATATTTAACTTACGTTCATGCAACCCCGGAAGGAGACACATATTTTCCGGAAGTTAACTTGGAGGAATGGAACGAAACAAAGAGAGTTGATTGTAAGGCTGACGAAAAAAATAAATACGATTATTCATTTGTAGTTTTAGAAAGAAAATGAAATACAAACCAACAATTGGGTTAGAAATACACGCAGAGCTTAAAACAAATTCAAAAATGTTTTGCTCGTGCAAAAACGACCCCGATGAGAAGCGGCCAAATTTTAATATTTGTCCTGTTTGCACCGCTCAGCCCGGAGCTCTGCCCGTGGCAAACGAGGATGCAATAAAAAAAGTTATAAAAACCGGTTTAGCCCTAAACTGTAAAATTGCGGAGAATTCAAAATTTGACAGGAAAAACTATTTTTACCCGGATTTGCCAAAAGGATATCAGATTTCGCAGTATGACCAGCCCTTTTGCTCAGGCGGATATTTAGATGTTAAGGGACAAAAAGTCAGAATAACAAGAATACATTTAGAGGAGGACACCGGAAGCCTGGTGCATCCTGATGGAGTTGATTATTCCCTGGTTAACCTAAATAGGGCAGGAGTGCCATTAATGGAGCTTGTAACAGAGCCGGATATAACCTCGGGCTTGCAGGCAAGAGAGTTTGCAGAAGAGCTTCAGATGATTTTGAAATATTTAGGCGTTTCGGATGCCGACATGGAAAAAGGCCTAATGAGAGTGGAGGTGAATATTAGCGTCAGTAAAACAAAAAAGCTTGGCACAAAAGTTGAAATTAAAAATCTGAACTCGTTTAAAGTTGTAGAAAAAGCGGTTGATTTTGAGATAAAAAGGCAAACAGAGATGTTAGAAGCCGGCGAAAAAATTGTGCAAGAAACAAGAGGCTGGCATGACAAAAAAGAAATTACTTTCTCGCAAAGAGAAAAAGAAGAGGCGCACGACTACAGGTATTTTCCTGAGCCGGATTTGCCTCCGCTAAATTTTAACAAGGATTGTATTATTAATATAAAATCAACCATGCCAGAATTACCAGAGCAAAAAAGAGAAAGATTTAAAAAAGAGTACGGCCTAGACGAAGCCTCAATCGAGTTTTTTGTAACTAATAAAGATTTAAGCGGATATTTTGAAAAAGTTGTTTCTGAGTTTGAGGAGTGGACAATCGAAGATGATAATCATAAAAAAGTAAGCAAACTAGTTGCAAATTATTTAATTTCGGACATTCAGGGGCTAATGCAAGGCAAAGAATTTGTTGAGTCGGAATTTAAGATTACTGCGGAGAATTTTGCTGAGTTTATTAAAATGATTTATAAAAACGAAATTTCAAGCAAGGTTGCCAAAATGGTTTTGCCTGAAATGTTTAACACCGGCGAAGACCCCTCTAATATTATTGATGAAAATAATTGGAGGCAGATGTCCGATGATGGGGAATTAGAAAAAGTCATAAAAGAAGTCATCTCAAAAAATTCAAAAGCAGTAGAAGATTACAAAGCAGGCAAACAGAACGCTCTGCAATTTTTAGCCGGTCAGGTAATGGCAAAAACTCGTGGTACCGCCAAGCCAGATAAAGTACAAGAATTGCTGAAAAAAATATTATAAGAAATATTATAAGATTATAAAAAAAGAGCCGCGGGCCGGGTGGTCTGCGGTTTTTGATTGGGGAGAAGAAGGTTCTGCTTGGGGGCTAGACAACCTTGATGTTGTTTTCGAGTTCAAGAACAACACTCATTGAGCTGGCAACTTCAAGCGTTTGCTCTTGGGCCTGTTGCTTGTTGTACCATGAATGTACCCTGCCGGTGAGTACAACAGAAACATCCCCATCCTTGGAGCTCACCGCAATGCCAAGACTCCGGACAAAAACCAATTTCTTGGAAATTTCATCCCTGAGAGCGACGCAGGTGCAGTCTGCTACGACCGGTGCAGAGCTCATTGATACTCTCCTCCGAAAGAGTGAAAGGACTTGGACTGCCTTATGAAAGGCATTGATATTATGATATTACTTACCCAGAAAGCTGTCAATCAGGTTGCCCGCTTCCTCGCAATCTTTTATCCAGTGGATTTTTTTGTCTGCATTAAACCAGGTCATTTGTCGTTTAGCATAATGCCAGGTGTTCATTTTTATTTCTTCAGCAGCTTGTTCTAGAGTTTTTTTGTTTGCTAAATAATCAATTATTTCTCTGTATCCTATTGCATCAAAAGCTTGCACATGCGTGCCACCAGCCTCGCCGAGTCTAGGCGGGTATTTTTTTATTAATCCTTTTACTTCATCAACCAAGCCAGCCATTATCATTTCGTTTACGCGTAAATTTATCCTTTCTTTTAGCTCTTCTTTTTCAATAGAAATTCCAATTTCTAAAATATTAAACAAAGGCTTTCCGGATTTTCTTTGAGCCGAAAAAGGTTTTTTTGTTAGCAAGGTAATTTCTAAAGCTCTTATAACTCTTCTTGGATTTTTTGAGTCTATAATGTAAGCCGCCTCCGGGTCCAGTTCAACCAACTTTTGAAAAACAAAATTCAGCCCGTTTTTTTCTGCCTCTTTTTCAATTTTTTCCCGCAACTGGGGATTTGCTTTTATTTTTGGTATATCCAAATTTTCTACAACTGCTTTCACATAAAGTCCTGTTCCGCCAACCATGATGGGTAATTTGCCCCGTCTTTGAATGTCTTTGATGGCTTTTATGGCGTCTTTTTTGTACTGGGCAACGGTATAGTTCTGGTTTGGGTTTTTAATGTCGAGTATCCAATGGGGAACGCCTTCTAAGTCCAAAGGTTTGGCTGTGCCAATATCCATTCCCCTATAAATTTGCCTTGAGTCAGCCGAAACCACCTCGCCATTATACTCTTTGGCAAGTTTTATAGACAGCGCGGTTTTTCCCGAGGCCGTCGGCCCAACTATAACAATTAACTTATTCATGAATTAATTCTCCTTCTAATATAAATGGCCGGGCTTCTGTTATTTTTACTTTTAACAGTTTGCCTAAAATATTTTTGCTTGATTTCACTTTAATTGTTTTATAATATTCGTCTTTACCAAAATAGTTATCTTCCCTGTTTTCATTTATTAAAACTGTTGCTTCTTTGCCGATAAGTTGTTTATTTTTTTCTAGAGCAGTTTGCTTTAAAATTTCCGTCAGAACTTTTTCCCTGCGTTTTTTTTCTTCCCACAAAACATCGTCTTTTAATTTTGCTGCATCGGTTCCGGCGCGCGGGGAGTATTTATTTATATACGCCATATCAAATTTTATCTCACGGAAAAGTTTTACAGTGTTTTCAAACTGTTTTTTTGTTTCACCGGGAAAACCCACAATTATGTCTGTTGAAATTGAAATGTCCGGAATTTTCTTTCGCAGTTTTTTAATTTTTTCTTTATATTGTTTTACTGTGTAATGGCGGTTCATTAATTTTAAGACCTTGTCGTCGCCAGCTTGCACCGGAAGATTCAGATAGGGAGTTATCTTTCCCCTAATTTCCAAAGCGTTTATAACATCTTCGTTAAAGTCTTTTGGGTGGCTTGAGGTAAACCTAATCCAAAAATTCCCTGGAATTTTATTTATCGCCCTTAGTAACCCGGGAAAATTTGTTTTACCGTCTTTATAACTGTTTACATTTTGTCCTAAAAGCCAAATTTCTTTGCAATTTCCGCCAGCTGGCGGATTTACTAAATTTTTTATTTCTGAAATTATTTCATTAGCCGGTCTCGAAATTTCACGGTCTCTTGTGTAGGGAACAACGCAGTATGCGCAAAAATTATTGCACCCGGTCATTATTGGCACGTTGGCAGAAAATTTGTTTGAATATTTCGGTGTTATAGCTAAAAAATCGTTTGCGAAACTTTTAATATCTAAAACATCATCAAAAATCTCTCGGAATTTTTGCCTGTCTTTTTTTAAAACACACCCCGTTAAAATAGTTTTCTGGTTTTTTTTAAATTTTTGCGCGACCCCATAAATCCGGTCAATTGCAGACTGCCTGACAGAGCAGGCATTTATTACAACCAAATCTGCCTCTTGCATGCTTTTTACCGGTCTATAATTTTGACTTTCTAAAACAGCAGCGATCCTTTCGGAATCGCTTAAATTCATCTGGCAACCAAATGTAACAATATGGTATTTCACGTTAGTGCATTTCTTCTTTGCGTTCTTTTATAAAGTAGCGCCATCTTTCTATAAATTCAACAAAAACTGAGAATGGCATGTCAATCATGGCGTTAAAAAACGCGGCAATGGCGTTGTACTTTTTCCATTTGCCCGAAAGCCATTTGCCAAGCCCTTGTATGGGCAGGAAAAAAACATCTGATAAAAAGCTCAAAAATCCTTCGTTTTCGTCTTCAACGGTAAGCTCTTCGGCTCTTTTTCTGACAGCAGTCCCGGCAAACAAGATTAGAGCAATAAATATTACGTTTACAATAATTGAGGTAATAGGGAAGCCAAAAAATCTGAAGGCCCAATATATAAAACCAAAAGACAGAAAGGCTGAAAGAGTATATATCAATGATATAACAGTTCTTGTGGCAACGCTTCTTTTTTTCTGTGTTTTTACTTCGTAAACATCTATAGACTCCTTTTTATAGACTATTTTCATTGCTTCCAAAATTACCAAATTCAAGTTTTTTTCTGAAGGCGGCCTGACGCTTGAAACCAGGGCGAACATTAAAACGGTTGGTATCAAAACATCAAAGACAAGCACTACTGCGTTGAATCGGCCGGTAAGCAATTCAGACAAAAATACCTCCAGCATAACCAAGGTTAAAATTTTAGTTAGAAAAATTGAAACCGTTGAATAAATTGCAGCCCGCCATATTTTGTTTTTTAAATCGGTTGCTCTTTTTTTGTAGGCGCTTCTTATAAAACCCTCCAACACAGCAGGATTCTCAATTTCTTTTTCTATGTTTTGAGAGTTCTTTTGTGATAAAATATCTCCCAGTAAAAGATAGGGCGTGTCGTACTTTTCACAAATTATATAGAATTTTTTTGCTATAGGGCAAGACATGTCCTGTTCAATTTTATTCCATATTTTGTAGGCGTTTTGGCTTATCTTTAAAAGAAAATTTTCATCGGGCATTTCCCATTCCTGATATTTATATTTTAAGAGGTTGTAGCTTATTATCGGCCTGTCCAGCTTAAACAACGCCTGCTGAATTGCAATGTAAATTTGGATATCTTTATCTTCTTGTTCTAGTAAATTAAGCTTATAAATGCTTTCGTTCACTTTCACCCTTTCTTTCATTAATTCAAACATGTAATCAATCAAAGCATTCTCTCTTATCGGCGGATATAAAGTTTCTTCAATTTCGCACGAGCACACCTCAAGAATCCAGTTATAAAATTGCAGGTCGGATTTGCCTTTTTTATTCTCCGGGCTATTTTTTAATATAAAGATGTATTTGTTTATTATTTCCTGGACATCTTTTATTTTTGATTCTTCTATTTTATCGTTTGGAAAATGCCCTCCGCGTATTAACTCTAAAACCAAAGATTCGCCCGAACCCTCAACCTCTGAAAAGTTATTTAATTCAAAATCCAAAAATCTTCTTTTCAGTTTTCTGATAATTGCGGCCCTGCGCATCAAGTGCTCTTCCTTCCAGTCCACAATCGTTCTTATCTGTTCGTAAAAAGCAGCAACCCTTAAAGCAACCTCATCAACGTGTATTGTGGACACGCCTTGTTTGGGCTGCTCGGATCGCTGCCAAAATCCGTATTTTTTAATTAAGTTTTTTGTAGGTTCGGATAGTTCCTGTATCATTTTTTGGATTTAATCTCTTGGATAATTTTTTCTGAAAATTTATCCATTGGCATTGCTCCCGCCTGCCTCGCCGAGTCAAGGCGGGCATCTCCCTTTCCGCGTTCTCTGACAGATACTGTTTTTGCCTCAACCTCTTTGTCTCCAACAATCAAAAGATATGGAATTTTTTGCATTTCTGCCTCCCTAATTTTTTTTCCAAGAGTCTCGTTTTCGTTTTTCAATTCCACTCTTATATTTTCTGATTTCAACTTGACTGCAATATCTTTTGCGTATTCATCATGTTTTTCGGAAATCGGAATTACGGCAACCTGCACAGGAGCAAGCCACACAGGAAACGCGCCGGCAAAGTGCTCAATCATAACTCCCATAAATCTTTCCAATGAACCGGATATGGCTCGGTGAATAACAACAGGTCTTTCATCTTCTCCTTTTTCATTTACAAAAGAAAGATTAAACCTTTCAGGCAAATTAAAGTCGCACTGGATTGTTGCCAGTTGCCACTCTCTGCCAATTGCATCTTTAAACATAAAATCAAGCTTCGGACCATAAAAAGCAGCCTCTCCTTCTATTCTTTTATAATTCAGTTTATTTTGTTTCGCTGTTTCTTCCAGCGCGGATTCTGCTTTTTTCCATGCTTCGTCTGACCCTATGTACATTTTTTTATCTTCCCCGCGCACAGAAAGCCTCACCCAGTATCCGTCCATCATGTTCATTGTAGTGTAAAATTCTTTCACAATACCCACAATTGTGCTGACTTCTTCTGATATTTGGGAGACTCTGCAAAACAAGTGGCCGTCATCCTGAGTGATCGCGCGCACTCTTGTAAGCCCGGACAGTTGGCCTGCTTTTTCATATCTGTAGACTGTTGCCGGCTCAAAATATCTTACAGGCATGTCTCTGTATGAGAACTGGTTGTCTGCAAAAATCTGCATGTGGTGCGGGCAGTTCATGGGCTTCATAAAAAATTCTTCATCCCCGCCCTTTACGCGGAAAAGTTCTTCCCCGAATTTTGCAGCGTGTCCGGAGGTTTCATATAAACCCTTTTTTGTAATATGCGGAGTCCACACCCTGCTGTAGCCCTTATTTTTGTGCAAATCCCAAAGATAGTCTTCTATTTCCTTTCTTAAAATCATTCCTTTCGGTTGTAAAAGGGGAAGACCTGCGCCAACCAAATCAGAAATAGTAAAAAGTTTTAGTTTTTCGCCAAGTTTTCTGTGGTCGCGTTTTTCTGCCTCTTCCTGCATTTTTACATAATCTTGCAGTTCTTTTTCTGTATTGAAAGCCAGGCCATAAATGCGGGTCAGCATTTTATTTTTTTCCTCGCCTTTCCAGTATGCTCCCGCAACCTTTGTGAGTTTAAACGCATTGGGATTTATTTCTTTAGTGCTTTTTACATGAGGACCAGCACACAAATTATCAAATTTTCCAGATTTAAAAAAGCTGACTTTTTTCTCTCCTTTTTTCTTTAAATCTTTTATCAATTCGGTTTTGAATTTGTCTTTTTTGTAAAAAGCCAGGGCCTTGGCAAAAGTCATGTCATGCTGTTCAAACTTGATATCTTCTTTAATCAGCTCGCGCATTCTGGCTTCAATCTTGGGAAGCATTTCTGGTGTTATCGGAGTTTTGAGGTCGTAGTCTTGGTAAAACCCATTTTCAATAATAGGCCCAACGCCCAGTCCGGCTTTTGGATAAATTTCCAAAATTGCCATAGTCATCAGGTGTGACAAAGAATGCCTTATTTTTTCTATCATATTTTTGTATATAAAATAGTATTTGGTAATCTTATCATGTCTATTTTGCTTAGTAAATCATTGACAGTATACAATTATTTGTGATACTATTTTTTATTGGTATGCAAGTTTCTCCTTACTTTGGAAGGATTTACGATGACTAAGATGTCGTCTGTTGCGTGGTTCAAAGTGGGCGACAGCGTGTGCGTATCTAGGCCGAATTGTCCCGGGTTAAAAGTTGATCAAATTCTGATCGTGGCCGCCGTAGCCCGAAACGTAAGTTTGCACGCGGGTCACCCTCAGGTGCTGTTTTTCGACGATATCCTTAGGGAACCCTCGGATTTTCCGGCCGCTAATCCGGACCCGGATGAAAAGGAAAGAGCAGCTTTCTCGGGGTGGTGGTTCAAGCCAGCGCCAAAAGAATAAGGGCCCGAACAGGGCGGTTGCTCTAGGACCCGTTGTCAGAGGACATCGGGCTTTTTTTATGCTTCGCGGGGGACCAAGATTTCTTGGACGTCGTCGGCTACTATTTTAATTTCGCCGTTACGGTCGTCAACTCTGCCGGCAACAAAAACGATTTTATTTTCTTCTAAAGCTTTTGGATTCCTTTCCAACAAATTTGGGAATATAACAACCTCAGCTTTAGCGGTTAAGTCTTCAAGTTTTATAAAAAGCATGGGTTTGCCGTTTTTGGTGATGATTTTTTTAACAGAAGAAATCAGCCCGCCAAAAACTAATTTTTTATCAACCATTGATGCGTCCACTTTTATCAATGGAGTTGTGCGCGAAGCAAAAAGTTTTTTGAATGAGTTCAACGGGTGCGAGCTCACATATAGGCCAAGCAGTTCTTTTTCCCAGCCAAGCTTTTCAAAGTTTGAAGCCGGAGTCGCGGGCTCCAGTTTTATTTCCGTGTTTATTTTTACCCCCGAAGAGGCAAACAACCCAATTTGCTTTGAATTTCCATTTTTATTGTTTTCCCTGGCAATCTCTAACATTTTTTCCAAATTTTGCAGCAGTTTGTTGCGTTCCTCAAATTCGTCAAAAGCTCCGGCTTTGATTAAGGCCTCCATAGATTTTTTGTTCAGATCTTTTGACTTTACGCGGTGTATAAAATCGCTTATAGATGTAAATTTCCCGTTGGTTTTTCTTTCTTCAACAACTGCGTCAATAATGTTCACGCCCACGTTTTTAATTGCTAGTAGCCCAAAACGAATTTGGTTTTTATCGGGCACAACGGTGAAGTTTTTTAATGATTCATTTATGTTTGGAGCCAAAACCTCAACCTCCATTTTTTTACATTCGTCAATCAAAAAAGAAATTCTTTCAACATCGGCTCTTTCTGAAGTTAGAACCGAGGCCATAAACTCAACAGGGTAGTGTGATTTTAAATAAGCTGTCTGGTAGGCAATTGTGGCATAAGCTGCAGAGTGCGATTTATTAAATCCGTAGGATGCAAAGGGCAAAATCCATTGCCACAGTTCTTTGGCAACTTTTTTTGATGCGCCATTTTCTATGGCTCCCTCAACGAATTTTGTTTCTTGGGCATCCAACAATTCTTTGATTTTTTTACCCACTGCTTTTCTTAAAACATCGGCTTCGCCCAAAGTAAATCCGCAAACTTCTTGGGCAATTTTCATTAATTGTTCCTGGTAAATGCAAATTCCGTAGGTGTCTTTTAAAATTGGTTCAAGCTTAGGATGGATATATTCAATTGTCTGGTTACCGTGTTTTCTGGCAATATAATCAGGGATAAATTGCATGGGGCCCGGGCGGTAAAGAGCCACCATGGCGGTAATGTCTTCAAAAGCAGATGGCACAAGTTCTTTCAAATATCTTTTCATTCCGTCAGATTCAAGCTGAAACACCGATGTTGTTAGTGCCTGCTGTAAAAGTTCAAAAGTTTTTTTGTCGTCGTATGGAATTTTGTCTAAGTCAATTTTTAAATTGCCATGAAGCACGTATATCCTGGCAAGAGTATCTTCTATTATAGTAAGGTTTTTCAATCCCAAAAAGTCCATTTTCAAAAGCCCCATATCTTCAATGCTGTGACCTTCATATTGGGTGATAACTCCAGACTCTGATTTTGTGGGCATCTGCAAAGGAACAGAGTCGGTTAGGGGATTAGCCGAAATCACAACTCCGCAGGCGTGCGTTGATGCGTGGCGGGCGACACCTTCAAGTTTTTTACCAAGGTCAATTAGTCTTTTTGCCTGGTCGTCTGAGTTGTATAAATCTGAAAATTCCGAAACTTTTTCCATAGTTTCGTTCAGGTCCATTCCCATTGGAATCATTTTTGCCATCGCGTCGCAATAGCTATATGTATATTGAAGCGCTCTGCCAACATCCCTTACAACAGCTCTTGCTGCCATTGTTCCAAATGTAATAATCTGGGCCACGTGGTCAGCGCCGTATTTTTCTGCAACATACTTTATAACCTCGTCTCTTCTTCTGTCGGCAAAATCCATATCAATATCAGGCATGGAAATCCTTTCGGGGTTTAAAAATCTTTCAAAAAGCAAATTATGCTTTAAAGGGTCAACGTTTGTAATCCCGGTAAGATAGGCAACAATAGACCCTCCTGCAGAACCCCTGCCGGGCCCCACAACAATTCTGTTTTGTTTTGCCCAGTTAACAAAATCTTGCACAATTAAAAAGTATCCCGCAAATCCGGTTTTGCCGATAACCGAAAGTTCATATTTTAAGCGTTCAATTACCTTTGGGTCATCTTTGCCGTATCTTTTTTCAATTCCATTCCAGCAAAGCTCTTCTAAATATTCCATGTCTGTTTTTCCTTCGGGCAAGGGGAAAACAGGAAGTTTTGTTTTGCCCAATTCCAAAGTAAGGTTGCATGCATCTGCAATTTTCTGAGTGTTTTCTATGGCCTCGGGAACGTCTTTAAATTCTTCTTGCATTACTTCAGGGCTTTTCATTGAAAAGTCGTCTTGTGTCATTGAAAGCCTTTCAGGGTCGTTGATGTCGGCTCCAGTGTTTATCAGCATCAAAATGTCTTGTGCTTCTGAATCGTCTTTTCTTAAATAGTGAATGTCGTTTGTGCATACCAAGCCGACACCTGTTTTTTTTGAGAGCTCAACCAAGCGTTTGTTTAGCGTTGCTTGCTCTGGAATATTTGCGTGGTTTTGCAGCTCTAAATAAAAATTCCCTTTGCCAAAAAACCCCTCGTATTTTTTTACCAGAGCCTCTGCTTCGTCATATTTGTTTGATAAAAGAAGGCGGGGGATTCGCCCTTGCAAGCATGCCGACAAACCAATCAGCCCTTCAGAATATTGCGCCAATAATTCGTCGTCAATTCTGGGTTTGTAATAAAATCCGTCTAAATGCGCCTTTGTAACCAGCCTTACCAGGTTTTTGTATCCTGTTTCGTTTTTAGCCAGCAAAATTAAGTGGTATCTTGGGTTATCAATTCCTGGGCGTTTGTCTGTGTGCTTTTCAAAAGCGCAATAAACTTCGCATCCAATAATAGGTTTTATTCCTTTTGCCTTTGCTTTTTTATAAAATTCTACGGCGCCATACATTACACCGTGGTCGGTTAGGGCAACAGAGGTCATCCCTAATTCTTTTACATAATCTAAAAGCTCGTCGATTTTTGGCAAACCGTCTAATAGGCTGTAATGGCTGTGAACGTGCAGATGCGTAAATTTCATATATATCATGATATAATAAAAAAAATAAATATGAAATACCCGAATTTTAACGAAGAAAAAAAATTACTGAGGCAGGGTTATAAACTTGTGGCGGGGCTTGATGAAGCCGGCCGAGGTCCTTTAGCCGGTCCTGTTGTGGCTGCTGCTGTGAATTTGAAATTCGAAATTTTTAATTTGAAATCAATTTTAAATAACCCAATTTTTAAAAAAATAAAAGATTCCAAAAAGTTAAATGCAAAACAAAGAGAAGAGATTTATGAGACTCTAATAAAACATCCAGGTGTGCGGTGGGGAGTGGGAGTGGTTTCTGAAAAAGTTATAGACAAAATAAATATTTTAGAAGCTTCAAAGCTTGCAATGCAAAAAGCTGTTAAGAATTTGAGCCCGGATTTTTTGTTAATTGACGGAAATTTTAAATTGAACAAAATAAATATTTTACAAAAGTCTGTGATAAAGGGGGATTCAAAAGTTTTTTCAATTGCGGCGGCTTCCATTATAGCCAAGGTTACGCGGGACAGATTAATGCAAAAGTATCACAAGAAATATCCGCAATATGGTTTTGATTGCCACAAAGGATACGGCACAAGGGCGCATTTCGAAAGCCTGGAAAAATTCGGACCATGCAAAATCCACCGCAAAACTTTTTATCCCGTCAGCAGTTTGGTATAATAATATGAGAAATAAGGTATTAATTTCAATGATTTTGTATAATCAATGGGCCAATATTCCTCCCGATAGAATACCCTCTTCAACAAAAGTTGACGAAAGATTTTGGAGTTATTTTAAAGAGGGCGATAGCATTCTGGAAGTAGGTTGCGGACAGGGCAGATTTATATACAATTGCGCAGTTAGAGGATTAAGGATAATTGGGATAGATATAAATAAAGCAGCTATAGATTTATTGAACAAAGACGCTTATTTGTTTGGAGCAGAAGTGCGTTGTGCAGATATATTGACAGTCCGATTAAAAGAAAAATTTAAAGGCGTGCTGTTGCAGGGGCTGGTGAGTTCATTGGGGAAAAAAGACAGAATTAAATGCTTAAATAAAGTAAAGACGTTAATGGAAAACGGCGGATATGTTCACATAGCGGAATTTGAGATGAGCGATAAGTTTGATAAAAGATATAAAGAAGATTTAAAATTGACGGGCGAATACGGAACATTATCAATAAAAGATAAAGAAACCGGGAAAGAAATAGGCAGAGGTCACAACTTTTATGAAGAGGAAATTAAGGAACTAATAAAAAAATCAGGGTTTAAAATTATTAGTTTTAAAAGGGCTTCTTTCGTTTCTTATCATGGCGATAAAAAGCCGGGAATGATGATAATAGCTCAAAAATATGAGTGAAAAATGCCGTATAAACGGGTGTAAAAATGAAATTGGGTTTATTGAGAATACTCTTGGAATAAGGCATTGCGAAGAATGCGAAAAGTTGCTTTTGACAGCCAATTTAGAAAAAATAGATGCTTCTTTGTGTAGAGATAAAAAAGAGTTGCTGGAATTACTTAAAAATAAAATTAAAGATTAATATTATTTGTTTTCAAGACGGGACAATTGCTCCAGTTTTTTTGTGGTAAAATATAGAAAAGTAATTATTATGATTGATACTAAAAAAATAAAAAAGTTTTTTCCGGCAATAAAAGCAGGTAGGATTATTTCAAATAATGCGGCAAGCACGCAGGTTCCAGTTCAGTTATTGGATTTATTAAAAAAACTTGTTGTGCAATATGATAATGTCCATAGGGGACAGTCGGACGCATCAATGCTCACTACCGAGAAATTTGAATCATCTTATGATACTATTGCGCAGTTTATAAACGCTCCGTCAAGAAAAAATATTATTTTATACAGAAACGCCACCGAGGCGATTAATTCGGTTATGTATTCATTGATGACCGAATTTAAGGAGGGTGACAATATAGTCACAACATTTATGGAGCATAACTCAAATTACGTTCCATGGTATGGGTTATGCAAAGAAATACTGCCTAAATTTGGAATTAATGTGGAGTATCGGCTTGTAAAATTTAATGAGGAAACCGGCGAGCTTGATTTGAAACACCTGGAATCGCTAGTGGACAAGAGAACTAAATTGGTTTGCTGCACGGGTGCGTCTAATTTTTTAGGGACAAAAAATTCAATTAAAAAAATAAGGGATATCGCCAATTCAAGCGGTTATGTTCAGCCGAATGGCGAAAAAAGATCTTATCTTCTGGTTGACGGCGCTCAAATGGTGCCGAACATGTTTGTTGATGTCCAAGAATTAGATGTAGATTTTCTTGTGTGGTCTTTCCACAAAATGTTTGCCCCTTTCGGCGTTGGCGCTTTGTATGCTAAGGAAAAACTGCTTTTGGCAATGAGTCCGTTTCTTTATGGGGGGGATATGATTGCAGATGGAAAAGTCAGCCCGGAAAATGTGGAGTATAATGCGCTTCCATGGAAATTTACAGCAGGAACTCCTAATATTTTAGGAATAATTCTTTCTGCGCAAGCCATTAGGCTGCTGGTTGATTTTTCTTTGGGTTATCCTTCGGTTTTTGGAAAATATAAATATTTCATGACTGATAAGAAATTAGAAAGGCCGGACATAGAAAAAGCAATGGAGAACATAGAGGATCACGAAAGAATTTTAATAGGAGAAGCATTAAAAATATTGGAAGGAGCGCCGTCAATAAAGATTTATGGTCCCAAAAATCCCAAAGATAGGACGTCTTTGGTTGCGTTCACTTGCAAGTGCAAAAATCCATTTGAAATTGCCAGCGGTTTAAATAAGCTTGGTGTTGAGTCTAGGGCTGGTTGCCACTGCGCAACCTTGGCGCATCATTATTATGGGTTAGAGCCGCCGGCGAGCTGTAGGATAAGTTTTTACATGTATAACGACATAAAAGATGTGAAAAAAGCATGTTCGGCTATTAAAAAATGTATTTAACAATTACGCGTTCACGGCAGTAATGTTTTCTGTTGCACACTAATTTGACTAATTGAAGTTTGTTTGGTATAATAAAAATAGTACGCTGGGAGTGTTTTCCAGCCCTGAAAATCAACAAATTTTGAACGAAAGGGAGAGTATGCAAAGGTCTGTCAGTACAGCCTTGCAACCCGCTAATGCAGCTCTCTCCCAAGAGAGAGCTTATAAAAGCGCCGTTGCAGGCGATGGTGTGTTCTGGAGTTTTTTGTGGTCTCATGCGCGGCGACTCTTCACGGAGTTGCTGAATCTGTTTTTCAATCATGACTGGATTTTCTGGCTGATTGGATTAGCCAACAAGAAATTCCGCGTGATTGAGTCGGTCTTTCTCGTGTATCCGGCAACCGATGATTACAGGTCGGCTTACTCTTATGCTTATCGATCGAGATGGCATAAGTGGAGGCCTGGGCCAATCGGTTTTTTCCGCCAAAACGGGAAAATCGGTATAAAGTTTGCCATCTCCGCCAGCAATGGACAGTTCAGCAATCCTGCCAATAAAGACAACCTCTGCCAGCTTGTGGAGCGGATGGAAAAGCTTCGGAAGCTTTTCCGCGCTGAGCACAAGACATTCGCCGGCATCCTTCCGGGGCTTCTCTTCATGAAGAGGTTGGTGAGGGAAACGCCGGAAGCTGATGTGACCGCTAGGGCCGTACAGCAGGTGATTGAGCGTGTAAAGTTACTCGAAGGATTGAGCGACGATACACCTGTCATTGTTTTGGGCGGACGAGGATTCATTGGGCGCCGAGTTGTGGATGCGTTACCGAAAGGCACCACCTACAGCGTGGACATTGCGGGATGCAGTGGCCAGAACGTTTGGCCGACTCATTTGCAAGGCAAACCGGTGTTGCTCATCAACATCAGTTTGAATTCTGCTTTGAGCCAGTATGTTCACTTGTTGTGGCCAGAAGTGGTCGTCGTGAACGAGGTTTATCCTGAGCCGAACGAAGAACTCGCCCAGCAGCTCAAAGCTGTCGGATGTCACTGCTACCACGTGGTGGGAGTTAAGGCTAAGGCACTGCCTTCGTTTCCTGGCGGATACCAAGGAGGAATTCCTTGTTGCGCTGCCTGGCAGTCGGAAAGCATGGAGGCTTTGTTCAAGAGGATAGTTTAAGGGCTTTGTCACGGAATGACATAGCCTTTTTTATTTATTTAAACCTATGATATAATTTATTAACTAAGGTCAAAAATTAAATATAAAAAATGACTATCATTTTCGACAAGATAAATATAATATTAATTCTTATAGCCTTTGTTAATTTTGTTTTAGGATATTTTATTTTATCTAAAAGTTTTAAAAATAAAATAAGTATTGTTTATAGTCTAAATATACTCTCAATTATAGGTTGGATTTTTGGGATGGTTCTTTATAGGTCTGCCCTGCCCGAAAACAGTCTTTTTTGGTGCATAGTATTATATGTAAGTGCAACTATTATTCCGAGTATTTTTCTATATTTTACATACATTTTCCCTTCTCAAAAAGAGGGACATATATGGCAAAGGAATATTTTAATTTTTGGTATAAATATTTTTATTATTATTCTGACCTTATATCCGGGTTTAATAGTAGAAGGCGTGAATACGGGAATGGGTTTTGAAAAGCAAATAATTTTTACGCCATATTATTTGGTGTATTTTTTATATATTGCCGGATATTTTTTGTTTGCTTTTTTTAGGCTGTTCAAGAAATATTTTAATGAGGCGGGCGCAGAAAAAACGCAAATTATTTTCGTTTTGTTTGGTGTTATTTTATCTTCTGGAATTGCTTTTATTACAAATTTAATAATGCCGTGGATTGGTGTTTTTTATCTAAACTGGCTCGGACAAGTGGCTACCATTTTAATGGTTATATTTACGGCTTACGCTATAACAAAATATCATTTATTTGACATACGCGCTATAGCTACCGAAATTTTAATTTTTTTAATATGGTTAATATTATTAATTAGAACTTTATTTTCTAGTAATTATCAAGAATTAGCATTGAATATTTTTATGCTTTTTTCTGTTGGATTAATAGGGGCATTGCTAATTAGGGGTGTTTTAAGAATTGAAAAGATGTCAAAAGACATCAAGGCCGCTTATGAGGTGGAAAAGAAGGCTAATGAGGAACTAAAAAGAGTAGACGAAACTAAGTCGCAATTTTTGGCAATTGCCAATCATCATTTGCGCACCCCTTTGACCGCCATCAATTGGTATACAGACCTTTTGGTATCGGGAAAATATGGTAAAATTTCCAAAAAATCAAAAGAGGTGATTGATAAAATAAAAGAGGCGACTTCAGATGAGATAAAAATAGTCGGTGACTTATTGGATGTGTCGCAATTTCAGTTGGGAACAGATATTGTTAATCTTAAACCCGATGTAAGCGTAGACAATATATTCAAACAAATAATTAGAGATATCGCGCCGGAAGCAGAACAAAAAAAAGTAAAAATAATTTTTAATACAAATAAGAGTGTTCAATTAATTTCTGCAGATGAAAGTAAATTAAGAGTGGCATTGACCAATATTTTGGACAACGCGGTAAAGTACACAGAAAGTGGAGAAGTTTTTGTAGAGTTGAAAAGCAATAGCGGGAAAATTTTAATTACAATTAAAGACACCGGCATAGGAATGTCGGAAGCAGAACTGAAGAATATTTTTGTTAAAACCTTTGAAAGAGGCAAAAATGCTCAAAAAATATTTGCAACTGGAAAAGGGATTGGCCTTTATATCTCAGCTAAAATTATAGAAGCGCATCATGGTAAAATCTGGGCAGAATCAGAAGGGAAAAATAAGGGTTCTGCATTTTATATAGAACTGCCTCAAGGTTGACGAAATTATAACTAAGTGGTAATCTAAAGATGATATAAAAAATGTAAAATAAAAATGTAAATTTTGGCTGTGCCTAGAAAATTCAATTTTTACGGCAAGCTTTTTAAACATGAAATTTTTAAATAGATTTTTATTTAAATCAACTGTAATAATGTTGGTTGTTTTTTTTGTTTTTCAACCGTTAGCTCCTGTATTTGCCCAACAAGCAGATAATAGAAATATGGCAGAAAACAGCGTTGATGCGGCTCCTGTCGCACAAACTCCATCAGCAATAATGTCTCCAACAGAGCAGACAATTACGCCAAACGAGCCCTCTGGCCCACCATTAATAGATCAAAATACCGACTTAACAAATATAGCTTCTAATTCGCCAACAGATCCGCAATCTGACATTTTGGCCGGTTCTGAAAATAGCGACACGCAAACTGATTTATCTGCCGACAAATCCGCCGAGCAAGGTGATGAAGGCGCTAAAGCATCAGCCCAAAGTTCTGATCAAGATGGTCCGGCACAAAAGCCAGCTGATAATTCTTCGCTTACACAAAGGTTGCCGGAAATTGATAAAAATACCGGCGCTTTAAGTTACAATTATCCCATTGTTGTTCCGCCCGGCAGAAATAATTTACAGCCGGATATTGCATTATCGTATAATAGCAATTCAACAGGGCAAAATGATGTTTTTGGTTATGGCTGGTCGTTGAACATTCCATACATTCAACGATTAAATAAAACCGGAATAAATGCGCTGTACAGCTCAAATTATTTTTATTCTTCACTTGACGGCGAGCTTTCAACTACTGATGGGACATCTTATGTTCCTAGGACAGAGAATGGACAATTTGATAAATATACTTTTTTAAATAATCAATGGATAGTAATTGCTAAAAATGGCACGCAATATAAATTTGGTTATAACGCTTTTGCTCAACAAAATGATTCGGCAAACTCGGGCAATGTTTATAAGTGGATGTTGCAAGAAATAAGAGACGCCAATAATAATTATATTTCTTATACTTATTTTAAAGACGCCGGACAAATTTATCCTTTGGCAATTAAATATACAGGAAATGGAAGCGCTGATGGCATTTTTGAAATTGATTTTCAACGAATTTCCAGACCTGATAATACTGCTTCATATGCCACTGGTTTTGCTGTAAATTGTAATTATCTTATTAATGAAATTGACGCAAAAATAAATGGCGATTGGGTTTCAAAATATGTTTTATTTTATGCTCAAAGTTCAAATGCAAATAAATCTTTTATAAATTCTGTAACTAAATCCGGTAAAAATAGCAGTGGTAATGTAATAACTTTACCGCCAGTAAGTTTTAATTACCAGTCAAATGGCAACGGCTGGACACCCACCGATGTTTCCTGGAACATTCCATACCCGCCAGTCGGCGCTGCGTGGAACCTTAA
>Ga0247841_10003928_pt1 | contig 26523 bp, 25 predicted proteins | sample LaCruzMarch2015__2_FD_192410 | JGI IMG/M metagenome (GOLD analysis project Ga0247841, IMG submission 192410) | Freshwater microbial communities from meromictic Lake La Cruz, Castile-La Mancha, Spain - LaCruzMarch2015_18m | ecosystem: Environmental > Aquatic > Freshwater > Lake | place: Spain... | reverse complement strand
TCGGAGTTGCCGAGGCTCTGCGAGGCAGTGGCTGAACGATTCATTCATCATTAGGGTTTTGCTCAAAATACATTCGAACTTTGTCCAAAACATACCGCAGATCAGCAATAGAAGAAGATATAAAGGTAAATAAATATGGGGAGTGCTCGTCCTCAGCTCAATCAGACGCTATATAAAAACAGGACACCCCCTCCGCCGAGTAATAAATTTTTTTAGTTAGTATATAAAATTAATATTAATATTAAAAATATATGGATTCAGAATTGTTAAAAAATATTTTTTATGTTTTAGTTGTGGGGGCAATTATTTTAGGGTTTGTTAGGATTGCTTCTAAACCCAAAAAATGTTCTGTTTGTGGTATTGATAGTAATAATGCTTATAGAGATGAAAAAGACACTAGTATCCCATTATGTAGAACTCATTTAGTAGAAAGGTGGAAAAAGGAATTTGTTTTATCTAAATACGAGATGATAGTTATAGAGCCAGATTTTATACATTATCCATATGGATATTTATATGCAACTATAGAAAAATTAAAAGAATGGCAATATAATAAATATGATCTGAACAATGTTTCCGCTATTTTAAATAAAATTAATGGTAAAAAATGTAAAGAATGTGGTTCTGATGCAACAGTTGCATATTTTAATAAAGAAGATTACAGTTTTCCATATCTTGAAAAAATAAAATCTGAACCAGGTTATCTTTGTAAAAATTGTGTTATAAAAAAGGTCGAACCGTTATTAAGAAGTTCTCCAGAAGACTTTTTAGAGGGCGTATACGCCCCAACAAATGATAAGGGGGTGTATCATGTACAAGAATTTTAAAATTAATTATTTAACAAAAAATATATGGATTATATATTAGGAATTATTAGTATATTAGTGTTTATTGCTTTAACTTCTATTCGTCAAATTAATCAGTATGAAAGGGGATTAAAGTTTATGTTTGGTAAATATCATAAACTCATGAACCCTGGGTGGCGTTTAGTGTTCCCAGTAATTCAGTCATATCAAAAAATTGATATGAGGACTAAGGCCGTTGATGTTCCAGATCAAAATGCTATTACAAAAGACAATGTGCCAGTAAATGTAAACGCAGTTATTTACTATAAGGTTAGCTTTGCAGATAAAGCAATTCTTGAAATTGAAAATTATCAGTATGCCATTATGCAATATGCTCAAACTACTATGCGAAATGTTGTTGGTGAAGTAACCTTAGATGAACTTTTAGCAAGTCGTGACAAGGTTGCAGATAGAATTGAGCAACTTGTTGAAGAGGTAACAACTGCATGGGGGATAGACGTATCAAGTGTTGAGCTGAAAGACGTTAAATTACCAGAAAATATGGAGCGAACTATTGCGAAACAGGCTGAAGCAGAGCGTGAAAAAAGAGCAGTTATTATTACGTCTGAAGGAGAGTTGGCTGCCTCTCAAAATATGGCAGAAGCTGCAAAAACCTTGTCAGCTGTTCCTGGAGCATTGCATTTAAGAACATTGCAATCAATAAACGACATCTCGTCTGATGCATCAAATACTGTTGTATTTACATTGCCACTTGAAACAATTCAAGCATTTACGGGATTTCTAAAAGCAGGTAAGTAAAAAAATTAAAATTTGACCTTGCCCGACAGAGCATTGGCGAGTCGGGCTTTGTCTTGTTCTGAGAGACTTGGTATTATAAAATTACTAAGCATGCTGTTTAGGAAATGTTTAATGAAAAATGTAATTGTATTAAATAAAAAAGAAGGGGAGACACCACTTTTTGCTCTTGAAAAATTCAGGAGAAAAAATCCTAAGTATTTGAATACCCCTATGACCTATGCTGGCAGGCTCGACCCAATGGCTAGTGGGGTTTTGGTAATTTTGGCGGGGGAGGAAATAAAAAATAAAGATAAATATTTAGGTTTAGATAAAGAATATGAATTTAGTATCCTTTTTGGTTTTAGTACCGACACCTATGATATTTTAGGAAAAGTCGTTAATTCGCTCGCCGGCGATTCTTCGCTCGGCAACAAGCTTTTTTCCGATGCAGGTGACCCCCTTTGCCTCTGCGGGCAAGTGGACCTGGGTCTGCAAAAAGCTTATTGCCTCGCCTCGAATCAATTATCTCGCTGCGAAAAAATATTTGCCTCGCTCATACGAAAGAACTTGAAATATTTTAAAGGAAATATAAAACAAAAATATCCTATTTATTCTTCAAAAACAGTTAAAGGGAAGCCATTATTTAGTTATGCAAGAAATGGGGAGGATGTTGAAATTCCAGAAAGAGATATTTTTATTAAAAATATTACATTAAAAAAAGTTAAGAAAATAAATAATAAAAGTTTACTATTAAATATTGAAAAAAGAATTCAAAAAGTTAAGGGGCCTGCCCGCCGGGGAGGCGGGGATTTTAGGCAAAAAGAAATATTAAAAATTTGGAAAAATAAATTGACCCTTCGGCAAGCTCAGGGTAGGCACAAACCGCAAACTTTTTATATTGCTGACTTTAAAATATATTGTGGAAGCGGGACTTATGTGCGAGGGATAGCAAATTCTTTGGGAGAAAAAGTGAATATTCCCGCTGTGGCATTTTCAATCAAAAGAACAAAAGTAGGAAAATTTTCTATATAATTATGAGTAAGAAATTTATTATTGTTACAACGGTTTTTATAGATGTGCTTGGTATGGGAATTATTATTCCTACTTTGCCATTTTATGTTGAATCATTTGGGGTGTCTGCTTTTACCGTGACACTTTTGTTTTGTGTGTTTGCATTTTTTTCATTTTTTAGTGCGCCTTTTTTGGGCGCGTTATCTGATAAAATTGGGCGTAGGCCAGTTATGATATTAAGCATTTGTAGCACTGCTTTGGGCTGGTTAGTTTTTGCCGGTGCTAAAAATATTTGGGTGCTATTTTTAGGACGATCTATAGATGGCTTGGCTGCAGGAAACTTTTCTACTGCACAAAGCTATTTAACAGACATCGCAAAAGATGCCAAAGAAAGAGCAAAAAATTTGGGGCTAATTGGGGCAACCTTTGGCGTGGCATTAATAGTGGGGCCGGCAGTTGGAGGTTTATTGAGCCAAATATCGCCAACGTTTCCATTTTGGTTTGTTGGGGCATTGGCTTCATTAAATGCAATTAACGCATATTTAAATTTACCAGAAACTCATTTGGTTAGAAATAGGGAGGAAAAAATATCTTTAAACCCATTCACTCCAATTTTAAATATATTGAATGATAAGAAAATATTACCTGGATTTTTAGTTTGGTTTTTCTTTGGTTTGGCAATATCGATTCAGCAGGCAGTTTTTGCCCTATATTTAGGAAAAACATTTTCTTTAGGGGCATTTGCTTCTGGGCTTTTTATGACCGGCGTAGGCGTGGTTATTGTTTTAAATCAAGGCTTTTTATTATCTAAATTTTGGCTAAAAAAGTTTAAAGAAAAGGACTTAGAAATTTTTATGATGATATTATTTGCGGTAGGATTTTTCTTATTAAGTACTTCAGTATTGGGCATATTTATTGTCGGACTTATTGGATTGTCATTTAGCCAATCAATTTTACGTGTTGTTTTAACTTCGCAAATTGTTGGAAATAGTATTGAAAGAAGGGGGGAGATATTTGGAGCCATAACTTCTATAATGTCTTTATCAATGATTGTTGGCCCATTTTTAGCAGGAGCTTTATTTGTGTCTCATAGCAAGTTGCCATTTATTTTTAGTGGAGTATTTTCATTAATTTCTTTAGTAATTTTATATTGTAATAGAAAGAAAATGGATAAGTTTGACGCTAAGATTGAATTGCAAAATGACCAAACTATAATTTAAATTTTTTATGGAATTAGGATTTTGGAAAAAATTAAATAAGCCAATAATGGTGATAGCGCCAATGTCTGGGGTAACTGACGAGGCTTTTCGCCTTATGTTTTTAAAATATGGCAGGCCAGATGTTTTTTGGACAGAGTTTGTTTCTGCCGATGGGTTGTTTTCTCGTGGCAAAAAGTTTTGTATTAAAATTTTAAATTTTGATAAAAAACAAAAACCAATTATTGCTCAACTTTTTGGGTCTGAGCCAGAATATTTTGAAAAAGCTGCTGCATTAGTAGCAGAACTTGGTTTTGATGGAGTTGATATAAACATGGGTTGCCCAGACCGGGCTATAGAGAAAAAAGGAGGAGGCTCGGCATTAATTAAGACTCCGCAAATTGCTAAAGAAATTATTAGGGCTGCAAAAAGGGGCGCCCTTCGAGGTGTTCAGGGTAAAAAGGGTGTAATTCCAGTTTCAGTTAAAACCAGAATTGGTTATGATAAAAATGAAATTGAAGAATGGATCACAGCAATTTTAGAAGAAAAGCCAGCTGTGCTTACTGTGCATTTTAGGACTAGAAATGACACTTATGCAAAAAAAGCTAATTGGAAGTTAGCAAAAGACATTTTAAAATTACGTGATAAATATTCTCCAGAAACTTTAATATTTGGAAATGGTGATGTTAAATCTTTAGCAGAAGCTAAAAAGTTAGCTAAAGAAAATAATTTGGATGGAATTATGGTGGGGAGGGCAGTAGTTGGAGACCCTTGGTTTTTTTCAGGGAAAAATCCTAGTGATGCAGAAAGATTAAAAGCAGTTATAGAACATGCCGAAATTTTTGACGCATTGCATAAAAATGAAATTGTAAAAAATGGCCACTATAAACGTTTCGAAAGTCTAAAAAAACATTTTCATGCATATGTCAAAGGTTTTAATGGTGCCCAGGAACTAAGAAATCAATTAATGAAAGTAAAAAACACTACAGAGGCTAAGAAGATAATAAATGATTTTTTACATGCGCAGAGTTCGCCGAAGCGTTTACAAATTTAGGAAAATAGCTAATATGAATTTGTGAGCTAACGACGGCTCTTTTACAACCAATCAACCAAGAAAAAACCATGATCGCGTCTAAAGAGTTTAGTAAACTTATCTGCATTGTTTGCATTGCTGTTGTTTTAGGAATCTGGGCAGCTTTTAATATCATTGGGTTTGTAGCATTTTTGGCTTATGTAGCATATTTGTTTTTTTGGAGCCTAAGGATAAAACCCGATTTCTTCATTTTTTACGGTCAAAACGATAGAGAGGTAGCTCTCAACAGATATATAATTGACAGGCTAACCGCTAGGCAAGTCTCAAAACTTTCTGAATACGAAATTGAGTTCGTTGAGTACTGCAAAAATAACCCAGAATTTCGGATGCATATTACTTTGCAAGCAGGTGGTGTGATGACTCAAAAAGAAATTTGCAGAATGATGCTCTCAACATTTATTACTGCACGTGGTGACTTGCTTGCGTCTAACTTAATTGACATGGCCGAAGTTCTGGCAACAGAACCTGGTCCCGACTCTATTGGTTGAGTCAAATTTTTCTATACCGCGGATTGCACAGTGCATTCGCGGTTTTTTATTGTTATAATGAATGAATGAAAAAAAGTTTTTTTCTTATTTTAATATTTGTTTTATTCGCAACGCCGTATTTTTGTTCTGCCAGAGAGAACATTTTTTATATGTCTCAGCTAAGAGAAAAAGAGGGGATTGTGAGTTTGCAGAAGAACGCGGAAAAAATTGATATTGTAGCTCCACAATTTTATAGAGTTTCCGCAGACATGCAACTAACTGGCAAACTTGATGAAGAATTAAAAAAGGCCATTAAACAAGCTCAAGAAAAAAATAAGAAATTAGAAGTGATGCCCCTAATAACTAATGCAAAGTTTAACCAGAACGTAATGCATAAACTGCTTACCTCGGAAAAATCTCAAATAGAAATAATTAGGGCGCTTGTGGCAGTAGCAAAAAAAGAAAAATATATTGGTTGGCAGTATGATTTCGAAAATATTAGTTATTTAGATAGAGACCTCTATTCTGCTTTTGTTGAAAAAACAGCAAAATACTTTCATAAAAATAACTTAATTATTAGTGTGGCGGCAGTATCGAGATATGTTGATACTGAAGATACAATTGCTTTTAAAAATTGGGCAGGGGTATTTGATTATGCACGCATTGCCAACGCAGTTGATTTTGTGAGTTTAATGACTTACGACGACCCAGAATCTGTTGGGCCAGTAGCGTCGCTACCATATATTAAAAAAGTCTTAAGTTATGTAAAAGGTAAAATTCCATCAGAAAAATTATCTTTGGGAATTCCCCTATATTATTGGGGGTGGAATGCTAATACATCAAAAAGAGTGACCTCTTCGGGAACATATACGCGGCTTTCTGAAATTTTGAAAAATTTGGATAACGATAGAGGGTTTGATAAAAATTTAGGAACACCTTGGGTTTCATATTATTCACAAAATCAAGAATTTAAGATTTGGTATCAGGATAGAATGAGCTTTAGGGACAAGCTGGATATTATGAACATAAACGATTTTAGAGGGTTTTCAGCATGGGTTTTAGGAGTGGAAGACCCCGGCATTTGGAATGCGCTGGGTCATTGAAGTTTTGTCAAATTTAGGGTAGGATAATAAATATGGATATTCTCCTTATTTTTTTAATTATAGCGGGAGTTGCTGTAGTGGCTTTAATAGCTATTAATGTTTTTTTGTATAGTCTTCTTAATAAAACTAAGCAACAAATAGACGAATTATTAGAAAAAGGGAATATTAAAGACTTCAAAGATATTTTTATCTCGCAGAAAAAAAAGAACGATGGCTTGGAAGACGAAATTAAAAAAGCATTCTCAAAAATCAAGGACTTAGAGGATCTTTGCGAGACAACAATTAGAAAAATAGGCGTTGTGAGGTTTAACCCATTTAGTGATATTGGAGGAAACCAAAGTTTTATTATTGCAATGCTAGATAATAAAAATGATGGTTTTTTAATTTCCAGTTTATTTATAAATGAGGGAAATAGAGTTTATACAAAGGCAGTAAAAAATGGGAAATCTGAACATGCATTATCTCCGCAAGAAGTAGAAGCAATTAATATAGCGACTAGAAGCTAGAAAAAAAATTATTATGGCAGTAAAAAAACAACCAAAAATTAAAGAAGTTATAAAAATTAGGCCACCAGTAGTGGTTGTTTTAGGGCACGTTGACCACGGAAAGAGTTCTCTTTTGGAAGCTATTAGAGATTTTAAAATTACCTCAAAAGAATCGGGTGGAATTACTCAACATATTGGAGCTTATGAAGTTGAGGATAATGGTAAAAAAATAACTTTTATAGATACACCTGGGCACGAAGCCTTCTCTGCAATGAGGGCCAGAGGGGCAGAAGTGGCCGACATAGCGCTTTTAGTAGTAGACGCGGCTCAAAGTGTACAGCCGCAAACAAAAGAGGCGATAATGGCTATTAAGAGAGCAGAAATACCAATGATAGTTGTTTTAAATAAAATTGATTTACCAAATGCAAACCCTCAAAAAATTATTGGAGAATTGTCAAAAATAGATGTTTTGGTAGAATCCTTTGGAGGGGATATTCCTTCTGTTGAAGTTTCTGCAAAAGATAAAACAGGAATAGATGAATTGCTCGAGGTAATTTTATTAGTTGCTGACATGCAAGAATTAAAATCAGAAGAAAATGTTTCCGTTCAGGGTTTAATTATTGAGTCTTATATGGATGGCTCAAAGGGCCCAATTGCAACCGCTATTATTGAAAAGGGAATTTTAAATGAGAAGGATGTTATTGCAACAGATACAGCAATGGCAAAAGTGAAACATTTAGAAGATTTCAATTGGAAAGAAATTAAAACAGCTTACCCTTCACAACCAGTTATTATTCTAGGATTTGAACAAGTGCCTGCGGTTGGAGAAAAATTTAAATGTTATAAAACAGCAGATGAGGCATTGGCAAATATAAAAAGGGAGGCACCAAAAAGGGAGGTCGGGCAAACTGTTTTAGACAATGACCCAAGTAAAAAGATTTTAAATATTATTGTTAAGGGAGATGTTCATGGCTCTTTGGAAGCAGTTGAGGGCATGTTAAAAAATCTTCCACAAGATAAAGCTATTTTGAGAATTTTAAAATCTGAAGTTGGAGATATTTCTGAGTCGGATGCAAAATTAGCAGAAATGTCTAAGTCTATAATTATTGGATTTAGAGTTAAGATTAGTCCAACGGTTATGCAGTTTATGAGAAATGATACAGAAAAGAAATTAAGAATTAAAACTTTTAATGTAATTTATGAACTAATTCAAGACGTCAGAAACAGTTTAGAAAAAACTTTAGAAGCAGAAGTAGTTAGAACAGATGTCGGAAAATTAAGAACTATTTTAGTTTTCTGGGGGGAAAAGAATAGGCAAATTGTTGGAGGTAAAATTACAGAAGGAGAATACAAAAAAGGCTTAAAATTAGAAGTAATGAGAGATAGCGTTAAGGTTGGTTCGGGGAGAATAATCAATTTGCAGAAGGATAAGAAAGATGTAGATAAACTTAGAAAAGGGGACGAAGCAGGAATTCTTTTCGAAGGAAATATTAAAATTGAAAAAGGAGATATTATTGTGGCTTATATTGAAGAACGTAAAAAAGGAGAATTGTAAAAATTATGAAAAGAGATAGAGACGCCTCAAGAGAAGAGGCCCCATTGCGTGGGAAAAAAGTAAATTCATTGTTGGAGCACGAAGTGGGTAAAATTATCCGTAGGGATTTTACTTTTGCACCAGATATTTTAGTTACATTAACAAGAGTTGAAACATCTGGAAATATGATAGATGCAAAGGCATTTATTTCTGTTTTTCCAGAGTCAAAATCTGATGGAATTTTAAATGCATTGCAAAAATCAGTTTATGATATTCAGTATGAAATAAACAGAACGTTACGAATGCGACCAATCCCAAAAATTAGATTTGTAAAAGAAAAAGAGATTGCGAGCGCTGCCCGCATTGAAGAGCTTTTAGCAAAGGATGAGAAATATTTAGATATTGAAAAAGAATAAAAAATCTGGTAAATTGTACTTAACGGCGCGGTAGCAAAGTAGTAATGCACTTCTCTGCAAAAGAAGTATACGTGAGTGCGATTCTCACCCGCGCCTCAAGTTTGAGAATTACATGCCCGAGTGGTGGAATGGTATACACGAAGGACTTAAAATCCTTTGAGCGAAAGTTCATGTGGGTTCGACTCCCGCCTCGGGCACAAATTTAAAAGCATCGTAAGATGCTTTTTAATTTGTGCCGGGGAGTCGAACTCCAAGGAGGGGTCGGGAGGAAATCATTTCCTCCCGTGTAGGAAATTATTCAAAACCGAGGGTTTTGAAAGAGCCCGAAGGGCGACGGGTTCTAGCAATGCGGACTCCCGCCTCGGGCACATTTTAACAGGCTCAACACGGGCCAACAAAAAAATACCGCATTTGGTGCGGTGTTTTTATTGCATTTTTGGTTTATAAAGTGCAAAATAAATATATTAAATGAAGAAAGTATCCTTATTGACACTTTATGAATTTTTTGTTAGTGTAAGAGCCAGATCGGCGGCTTATTTAATCCGCTCGACTGGACTTTTACAATTTTAAATGAGTAAAATGTCCTAAAAAAATGACCACAGAAAACAATAACATTATAACACCACAAGAAAACGACAATATGAAAAATGATAATGGAAAGATTCCGACCAGAGTTTTGGCCGGATTTATGGAATTATTGCCTGCAGACCAGATTGTTTTTAATAAACTATTAGACATTGTTCGGAGTGTGTATGAACAATATGGTTTTGTTCCCGTTGATACGCCAGTAATAGAACGCGCGGACGTGCTTTTAGCTAAGGTTGGCGGTGAAACTGCCAAACAAATTTATCGCTTTTCAAAGGGTGAGAATGATTTAGCTTTGCGGTTTGATTTAACTGTGCCCTTGGCAAGATATGTTGCTGAGCATTCAGCGGATTTAGTTTTTCCATTTAGAAGGTATCATATTGGAAAAGTATATCGTGGAGAAAGCCCTCAAAAGGGTAGATACCGCGAATTCTACCAGTGTGATATTGATATCATTGGCAATGGCTCTTTGAGCTTGATTAATGATGCTGAAATTCCAAGAGTGATCTATGACGTTTTTACAAAAATGGATATCGGAAAATTTATTATCCGAATTAGCAATAGAAAGCTTATTATGGGACTTCTCAGTGCGTGCGGAGTTGATTCTCAGCTTGCAGTGGAGGTTATGCGTACAATAGACAAAATTGAGAAAGTTGGGGAGGATGTTGTGCGCGAAATGCTTGTTGCTATTGGTATCTCAGATTTGGCAATCGGAAATATTTTTAGTTTTTTGGCAATTAAGGGCTCGGCAATGGAAATTGTTGCTGGACTTAAAAATTTGGGCATTGAGAACGATGTTTTCTCGACGGGGGTATCTGAACTTGCTGAAGTTATTCGATGCATGAATTCCTTGGGAATGCCCACTGAATCTTATGCGGTTGACCTCACAATTGCTCGTGGATTGGATTATTATACAGGGACGGTGTATGAAACCGTTTTGGTTGATTATCCTGGGATTGGATCAATTTGTTCGGGAGGCAGGTTTGATAACCTAGCTGAAAAATATACCGACAAAAAATTTCCAGGAGTTGGGATTTCTATTGGACTAACGCGACTTTTTTCGCAGTTAAAAGATGCGAACATTATTAAGGTTGGCAGTAATACTTTGACTAAAGTTCTTGTTGTGCCTCTTGTAGACGATGTAAATGTTTCTTTGGAAATTGCAACAATTTTGCGTAACGAAGGAATAGCCACGGAAGTTTATTTTGAGGAAGGCAAGATGAAGAAAAAGCTTGCATATGCTGACAAAATTGGAGTTCCATTTGTTATTTTAGTTGGTGAAGATGAAATTGCTTCAGGCATATTTACAGTAAAAGATATGTCTGCTCACGAACAAGTAAAACTACCTAAAGATCAAATCCTCTCATACATCAGAAAGGGATAATAGCCATGAAACAATCAACTCGACATATGATTCCGCCGGGAACGGCGGACATTTTTGGTGCAAAAATGCGTCTTCGCGAGCATGCTTTGAATGTTATTGAACATACTTACAAAAAGTTTGGTTTTGAACCGCTCTCTACTCCTGTACTGGAGAATGCAATTGTCTTTGACGGGCATCATGGGGAGGGTGAAAAGCTACTTTTTAATCTTAATGACAAAAATGGCAATCCCTTAGTTTTGAGATATGACCTTACCGTGCCACTGGCACGCGTAATGGGAATGTATCCTCAGCTCATGAGGCCATTTAAGCGTTATCAACTTGCCTTATCTTTCCGCGATGATGAACCCGATAAAGGACATTTCCGTGAGTTCATTCAATGTGATGCAGATGCTGTCGGTATTTCTGACTTAACTGCTGATGCGGAAGTCATAATGATGGCAGCAACTGGACTGGAAAAAATTGGTTTTGGATCCTACGTTATTCGCGTTAACCACCGAGGCATCCTAAAAGGTATTGCAGAATGTATTGGTGGCTATAACTGTGATGTGCTGAAATTTCAACGATCTTTGGACTTCGCCGATAAGGTGTTGAAACAGGGAATAGAGGGAATTAAAAGCGACTTAGCCGAGAAGGGTTTTGACCAGAGGTCAATCAACCTTTTGTTACCAATACTAGGACTGAACGGCGACCCAATGCATGTTTTAGATGGTATCTTTGCCATGCTTATGGACCATGTTAGCCTTAATCAAGGGGTCAGTGATCTTCGTAAGATCTTAAGTTATCTTCCGAAGGAAATTTATAATCATGTTGAAATTGATTTTACGCTCGCCCGTGGAGCAGATTATTATACGGGATTCATTTTAGAAGGGGTAATTCCTGAAATTCCAGTTGGAGCAGTTTTGGGTGGTGGTCGTTATGACAACCTTATTGCTGCAGCTGGAGGAAAAAGTGAGCCCGCTGTTGGTATGGCATTTGGGTTGGAAAGAATTATTACTGCCATGGAGGAGCTCTCTATGATGGTCAATGATGAAAATCCAACTATTTTATTGTTTGGAGTTAACAAGCAAACTGCAATAACTCGTGCATATCAAATGAGAAGGCACGATATTATGGTTGACTATAATCCAAATATAATGATTTTGTCCGAAGCAGTGGAATATGCTCGCACTCGGGGCTACTCCGCTGTTGTGTGTTGTGATGGGCTTGAGATTGCTATTACGACTATCAAGCCTACACCCGAGTCTTTCTATCAAAAAATGAGCGAAGCAGTTCGCTCATTTGCATAGTGTATGTTTTCCCTATGGCCTTGGTGCAATTTATGCGCCGAGGCTCTTTTTTTTGACTTTTCCATAATATTTGGTATTATATAAATGTATGAGTATTAATTTAACATTTTGTCATTGTCACCATCATTCTCCCTAAAGAGATGCGTTTTGGTGTGTTAGTATATAGGTGTTATTAATCCCATGCGCGTCTATAAAGAAAGACGCTTTTTATTTTTAATAAAACATAAACATGAACAATAATTTAATCGATAATTTAGAACAACTTTGTGGCCAACCTGGTATTTCTGGGTTTGAGAAGGAAAGTGGAATTTCTGACTTTTTATTCAATCTTATTAAGGGCATTAATCCGGAAACTAAATTTGATTCATACGGTAATATCGTTAGCATAGTTAAGGGAGAAGGAGTTGCAACAATTTTAGAAGCTCACATGGATGAGACCGGTTTTTTAGTTTCTGATATTGCAGAAAAAATTATCCTTTCTCCGCAAGGAATTATAAAAGGAGAAAAAGTAGCTGGTAATGATATTTTTATTTTAGATAAAAATATAGAAGGTAAAATTATTATTGGCGAAGATGGTGAATTCATTTTCAACTTACTTAGTCCAGAAAATTTTGAGAAAGTAAAAGTGGGTGACTTGGTGGCATTTAAAAGATCTTTTGTTAAAGATGGCAACGAAATTAAGGCTTGTGCGCTAGATAACAGAATAGGTTGTTCGGTTTTATTGGAGGTGCTTAAGAGTAAGATGGAACAAAGTATAAATAGAAATTTAGTATTTGTATTCTCTAGAAAAGAAGAAATTGATCAGAGCTTATTCGGAGATGTTGTCGATTTATATAAAGATGCTAAGGCTATCGTTGTTGATGCTGCATATGCTCAGCCAGTAGACTTTGATATAAATATAGCAGGAGTTTCAATCCCAATTTTAGGTAATGGTTGTGCAATACAATCTACAGGAAAAGGATTCGACATTCCAGAAGATGTTGTTAATGGAATAAAGGTTATAGCAAAAGATAATGAAATTAAAGTTCAAGACGAAAAAGCCCCGGTAGGCATGGGTAAAACAAACCTTGCGCAAATGTTAAGGCAGGGCATTAAAAGTGGAATAGTTATAAATGTTCCTGTAAAAAATCAACACCATCAGTCTGCAGTAACTAATATTTTAGATGCACAAGGGGCAGTTCGACTTATAAATATTTTAATATCTCTGTAAATTTATTTATAAAACGACAACAAAAAACACCGCAGTTGATGCGGTGTTTTTAATTATAAATTTAATCTTCTAAAATTTGCATCTCAGCGCTCCTAACTCCAAAGTTCAGCGCTAAAGATTTGCTTGCCATAAATAGGTCAACGTGATTATCGCTTTTCCATGCCGCCATTCTGTCTCCAACTATGAATATTTTGTCTCCATAGAGTTTAGGAAACTTAACTTTAGTACCAAATGGGAGCTTGTTATTGGCGATAATTTCTGATGAAACTTTTTTCCCGGAAGCAGTAATTACACCAGCTTTACCAGGGATTCCTGTTGTTTCATCCCAAGAGCTTGAATAGGCTGTAACTTTAACTTTAATAGTTGTAGCAACCTTCTTTGCTTCGTTGGTAGACTTTGCTACATAGGAAGCATTAGTAGTGTTTGCAAAATCAGCCATAGTTGTTTGTGGAAACGTCATTCCTACAACGCCAATTACAACCATAATCCCCAAGATGAAAGAGCCAGTTAAGCTGGTCTTTGACCATAAAATAAGACTATTTTTGATTCTTTTTATTGTATTCATAATGTTTTGTATGCGCTTATTTATAAGGCTTTTTTGGATGATTTTTAGCCATCTTTTTTGCCTTCTTAAATAAAAACTCCCTTTCGGAAGTATGTTACTATAATAGCATGTAAAGGGCTCCATGTCAATGGTTAGAACACAAAATATCGCCAGCTGTCAAGAAGCCAAAATCAGCAAAAAACCGCCTAAATTTAGCGGTTGTTTTCTTGGAGCGGGCGAGCAGAATCGAACTGCCGTCTCAACCTTGGCAAGGTTGCATAATAGCCACTATACGACGCCCGCACTGGCCTGCACTGAACGCAGTGAAGTGTGCCGGGGAAAGGAATCGGACCTTCGACCACTGCTTTTTCAGAGCAGTGCTCTACCACTGAGCTACCCCGGCTGATTAAATTTTGTGCCTGCAGTGACGCAGGAAGTGTGGACGATACAGGACTCGAATGGGTTGCCCGAAGGCATTGCCTCGCCTGGTGGCTCGCAATTCGGTGATCAGGTTCTCGCCACATATCGCCGCTAAATATTTTGTAACACAAAAGTGTTACAAAATATATTGTGGACGATACAGGACTCGAACCTGTGACCCTCTCAGTGTAAATGAGATGCTCTACCAACTGAGCTAATCGTCCAAGGGGTGGAAAATGGCTTTGTGCGGACGGAGGGAGTCGAACCCTCATGCCTTGCGGCGCTACCACCTCAAGGTAGTGCGTATGCCATTTCGCCACGTCCGCCTACGGTCCACCTGCGTTAAAAGCAGGTGGAGAGCGGTTTAATTTTTATTCTGATACTTCTTTGGTTTCTTCTACTTTAGCTGGGACTTCTTCTGGCATTATTACTTCTGCTGGGGTCTCAGGGGCAATTGCAATTGCTACTGCAACATCTTTCTTTTTAAGTTTGGATTTCTTTCCTTTAGCTTCTCTTAAGTAATAAAGTTTTGATCTTCTTACTTTTGCATGTCTTACAATTTCAATTTTTTCAATTGATGGGGAATTGATTGGGTAAATTCTTTCAACTCCAACTCCTTCAACAATTTTTCTAACAGTTATTGTAGCAGAAATTCCCATGCCATGTTTTTTGGCAATAATAACTCCCTCAAAAATTTGGATTCTTTCTTTGTCTCCGTCCTTTAATTTTTGGTGAATTTTAACTGTATCTCCAGGCCTTAAATCTGGGATATTTTTTTCTTGGTTCTTATTGAATTTTTCTAATAGTGTAATCATCTGATTTTTTATGCCCGCACCCTTCCTATATAAATCTATAGAAGGCTGTTGCCATATTATTCTTTTATTAAACCTTTTAATATATTGTCTAATTCTTCGGGAAGCGCTGACTTGAATTCTTTTGTTTCCCCAGTTGGCAATTGGATTTTTAAATATGCCGAGTGCAGAAATTGTCTTGTCAGTCCCTTTGGAACTTTTGAATTTTTAAAACCGTATAATTTATCACCTACGATTGGGTGTTGTAAATAAGAAAAATGACACCGTATTTGGTGGCGTCTACCTGTTTTTATTTCAACTTCTAGTAATGTGTAATCCTTGAAGTCTTCTAAAACTTTATATTCTGTAATTGCTTCTCTTTTGCCAACAGAATTAGGGTCGCCCAGAGAATAAGCTTTTTGTTTTCGCTTGTCATTGGTTGCCCTGCCTATTAAGGTTTCAATTCTCCCGCTGTCTGTTTTTATCGTGCCATCTACCAGACAAACGTATTTCTTCTCTACCTCTCTATTTTTAAACTGTTTTTGCAAAAAAATCAAGCCCTCGTTGCTTTTTGCGACTAATAACACCCCAGAAGTGTCTTTGTCGAGTCTGTGAACAATTCCATATCTTGGAGCTTCTCCAACATCTTTTAGGTTAGGAAACTGTTCTACTAAGTAATCTATTAGTGTTTTTTCTTTATTAATTAAAGTTTGTCCTTCTGGAAAAACAACAATTCCGGCTGGTTTATCAACTACCAACAAATTGGCGTCTTCATGTATTATTTTTATATCCATATAAGCTATTATTTTTTAAATCTGTTCTGGCAAGCAGGAATGCATTCTTCTTTTGAATAAAAAAATGTTCCAATCGGTCTGACGCCAGGGAAGGACCAGCCCTTACTTCCCATTTGTTTGCATAAAGTATCGCAGTCTATGATTGTGCTTTTATCGGTACTATTTTGTCCAATAGAAAAAATTATTGTGATGACTATTGCTAAACAAATGATTACTATAAATATAGTTTTTGCCATATATAAAAAGAATTAATAAGGGGTAGTTTTAAATGGGTATCCAGTCTCGACACATGAGTCTGGGCAGTCGGTGCAGAGAAGGTATTCGTAACCATGCCACAGCGACCATGAATCACTATATATATTTATTTGTCCGCATCCTATTTTCCCATCACCATCGTTATCCCATAGGTAGATATAAAAAAATCCATTATCGGCAATGTAGTTGGCATTATATCCGTTCCAATCTGATTTATAAAATTCCGATAGATAATGATTGGTACTATTGACTGTTAAAAATGGTTCTCCTTCTCCGCCAGCATTAGATGAAGAAAATTGTATCCATGTCGAGTCATTATAATATCCCCACGGATAATCACCATATTGCACATAAAATAGGCTTAGGGCTTTGCTAATATTTTGTGCATCGGCAATTGCCCTAGCTTCTTTTGATTTGTTAATATATCTTGATACATTAGTCATTACAATCCCGGCTAAAACGGCAATTATTGCTATAACCACTATTAACTCAATAATAGTAAATCCTTTATTTTTTGGAGATTTCATAAATTTATATTATTCTATTATAAACTAAAATAATAAAATAATATAATAATGTGGGCGCGCCAGGACTCGAACCTGGGACCAGTCGTGTATAAGACGACCGCTCTACCAACTGAGCTACGCGCCCATTTATATTTGTATATGCTTGCCCTGAGGAGCGAAGCGACGAATGGGTGGGCGGTATAGGACTCGAACCTATGACCCTCTACACGTCAAGTAGATGCTCTACCAACTGAGCTAACCGCCCGCAAACAAAGGATTTTACCCTTTGTTTTTATTACCTGCCTGCGCAGACAGGTCTTTTAAATTTCCTACTTTTCCAACTAACTGCTCGTAATCTTTTCTTTCTATTATCTCTCTTTCTACCAGAGCTTGGGCCACTTTGTCCAGTAGTCCTTTGTTTTTTATCAAAATTATTTCTGCTTGTTTCTGTGCTCCTTTAATAATTGCATCAACTTCGTTATCAATTCTTTCGGCAATTTTTTCAGAATAATTTCTTTGTTCGGAAATTTCTCTTCCCAAAAATACCATTTCTTGTTTGTCGCCAAAAGCAATTAATCCTAAAGAAGACATCCCAAATTCTTTTACCATTCGTCTTGTCATTTCTGAAGCCCTCATTAAATCATTTGAAGCACCTGTTGTCATTTCTCCAAATTTAATTTTTTCAGCAGAGCATCCACCAAGCAAAGTTGCAATTTCAGAAACAAATGCAGTTTTTGTTTTCATTTTTCTGGCTTCACTTGGAACTTGCATTGTATAGCCTGCAGCCATGCCACGGGCAATAATAGAAATTTTTCTAATTGGTTCTGTTTCTGGCATAAATGTAGAAACTAATGCATGGCCTGCTTCATGGTAAGCTGTAATCTCTTTTTCTTTTTTAGATAAAATGTGCGACTTTCTTTCAGGCCCAAGCAAAACTTTCTCAATTGCTTCTAAAAATTCTTTTTGGTCAATTTTTGTTTTATTTTGTCTGGCAGCTAATAATGCAGCTTCATTAGCAACGTTAGCTAAATCAGCTCCTGAAAAACCAGGGGTTCTTTCAGCTGTTTCTTTAAAGTCAATGTCATTTGCCAAAGGTTTATCCTTAGAATGAATTCTTAAAATTTCTTCCCTGTCATGAACATCTGGTGGATCTAAAACAATTTTTCTGTCGAATCTTCCTGGTCTTAACAAAGCAGGGTCTAGAATGTCTGGTCTGTTTGTTGCAGCCAAAATTATAACTCCAGTTTCTTTTTCAAATCCATCCATTTCAACTAGAATTTGGTTTAAAGTTTGTTCGCGTTCGTCATGACCTCCGCCAATACCAGCTCCGCGGTGTCTTCCTATTGCGTCTAATTCATCAATAAATATTATGCTTGGCGAAGATTTTTTTGCTGTTTGAAATAAGTCACGCACACGTGCTGAACCAACTCCAACAAACATTTCAACAAATTCAGAACCAGAAACAGATAAATATGGAACGTTTGCTTCTCCTGCAACTGCTCTTGCCAATAATGTTTTTCCAACTCCAGCACTTCCTACAAGTAAAACTCCTCGTGGAATTTTAGCTCCCATTGCCAAATATTTTTTTGGAAATTTTAAAAAGTCTACAATTTCAACCAATTCTTCCTTTGCTTCTTTTAGGCCAGCAACATCTTTAAATGTTACTTTTTCTTTACTGTTTCCATCTGTGCCAAATAATTTTGCTTTTGTTTTTGTAAAATCAAATGCTTGTCCAGCTCCGCCCTTTGCTTGCTTTATCATTGTCCAAAAGAAAAATCCAAAAACAAGTAATGGTAAAATTCCAAAAACTAATAGGGGAGTAAGCCAAGACCACAAATCTTCTTTTGCTACTTGGTTTGAAACTTCAACTTTTTGTAAACTATCCTTATTAACGTTTAAATTAATTAATAATTCTGTTAAGCCTGTTCCAGCCTCTTTCATTGTGGTAGCAGTTTTGTTGTCTAAATATGTAATTGTTACAACATCTCCCGAAGTGTTTATTTTTTTAACATTATTACTATTTATGTCGGTTACTAATTGAGTTATGGAAATTTCCTTTGGTGGAGTTGTTGGAAAAGAAAGTAAACTAAAAATTCCTCCAATAACAAGGAATATTAAAATAACAAAAATAAAGTTTTTTACTAGTGAATTTGTTTTTATATTTTTCATAAATTTTTTGCAGATTTAATAGATTTAATTTATCACATTTTAGAAAATTATTCAATTCTTGAAATTTAATTTTTGTAAAAGAAAAATCCCCCCAAATGGTAGTATTTATTGTGTCGATAAATACTATTTGGGAGGATGCCTATGCAAAAAAAGAGGGGCACGCGCATTGCTACGCGTACCCCCATGTTCTCACCATTGGTGAGAGGGTTAGGTGTTATTCTTCAGAGTTTTCCGGATCCGTCGTTGAGACGTTCGCGGCCATTTCGGTCTGCCAGGCCACTTTATCGACGAACCATCCCAAGCGGTTCTTCGAGCGGCGCAGAGTTGCGGCAGGCTGTGTTTGATCGATGAACTCCCCAAAGGTGTCCTTGAGGCTAGAGGGGACCTCCAGCACGCGGATGACCTTGTTATTGTCGGGATCTTGCTCCCATTGGGCAAGCAAGAATGGGCTGGCGAGGTTGCCATCACGGACGAAACCGTGGAGTTGGAGCAAGCAGGGCTTCTTGAGGATCTGTTCCTCGGTGTGGCCGTTGAGGCCGAAGAAGGCGACTGGATCCAATTCCGCAATGTTACCCATTGCCTTATATTCATCTGCCAGTGCGACGGATGCTTCCACCAGATTGTCAGCATGTCGTCAGCCTTGGCCCGGGCGTCCGGGTAGCTCATGCGCTGGTTGGTCTGCAGGGACTGGGTTATTCCGCTCTTGCGCTGTTGGAGCTGGTCCTCGGTGACCTTCAAGAAGTCACGGGTTACTTTCGCTTCCCGCTCGATCATGCCCTCGATCATGTTTTTGAATCCGCCGTCGCCATCGACGGGAACCACATAGCGTTCCCCGAATTCGAGGGCCAGGGTTCCGCCACTGCGACGACGCTCTTTCTTGGCGCCTTCGGGGCCCACGAGCGAGTATTCCGTCGGAACGGTGATAACAACGGTCCCCGATGCACCGGCAATGGCTTGCGCCAAACTGATGCTTCCGGTTCCCATGGCTTTCACGTGTTCTTCGCGGCGCTTGCCTTCGAGTTTGTCGCTCAAGTGCGACAGTTGGTTGGCTTTGGCAGTGATAGCCGCCACGTCGGACGGCATAAAGCCGAAGTCACCCAGCCTGTAGCGTTGGTATCCAATACGAACGGTGTCCCCATCCCAAGTCTGGGTCAGGATCAGGAGTTTGCGAGCCACGAGCATGTGCAACATGGCTTTCAATTCCCCCGCCTTTTTATAGGGCATCGACAGAGTGGCATTGAGGAATGCCGTTGCAGCAGCGGTCAGCAGGGCGCCAACCCGGTTCAACTGTTTATCGATATAGGCCTTGGCGGCCGTAATCTTGGGCGCCTCGGCTTCGGTAGCGATCTGGAGCTTGCGCCCGTTCCCGGTTGCCCGGGCCGCTTCGATGCGTTGGCTGGATTCGAATAAGTCAGTTGCGGCACGAGCCACGCCTTCCTCGATTTTCCCAGCATTCTCCTCAATTTTTTCGGGGTTCACGGCTTCGACGACAGTCACGGGGACGTAGTCGAAATCTTCTTCCTCGATTTTCCCAGGAGTTTTTGCTGTGGAATCGGTGACCGTGATATGGCCATCGGGTTTCAGCTTCAGATCATCCAGTCGGACGACTTGAGGCTTGGCTTTTTTCGGGGCGGCTTGTTTCGTAGCGGCATCGGCGGCTTGCGAGTCAGTCAGGTGTGTTTTCGATTTCATATCAGTGGTGCCCTAGGGGCGGTTTGGTGTGTCTGAAGGGCCGTTTTCGCGGCCATTGTTTTGGTTTAGTTATGTTCCACCTAGTTAGTTTTAACAAAGGACTATGCTCATTATACATAATTATGTTAGGATGTCAATAGTTGTAGAGCACAAAACCCTTCGGCTCCGCTCAGGGTTGTTTTACTTTACATTGATTATTTAAACGAAAGTAAAACAAAAAAAAGCAGAGCGAATTTTCGCACTGCAAAATTAAAGCGGAGATTTTTTTGCTAGACTGCTTGGTCTAACATGTAAATCATTTTTTTATGTGTCACAGGATGTCTGTCAACCATGTTGGGGAGCTCTCTGTTGCGCGCTATTGATTGGTTTGTTGATGGCGCTAGCGCTCTTTTTATTCCACGTTTCTCCATTTCCTTGAATAAGGGAATGTAATCTTTATCACCAGACGCAAGGCAGAGGGTTTTAACGGTACATTGGCAAGCGGTCGTAGCTAGAGCAAAATCAATAATAGTGTCATCAACAGTGTCTACTATTGTTTCCCAGTTTCCATTTTTATTATTAACCCTTGGTTTATCTAGGGTTTGCTTTGGGCAAATAACAATTATGAAGCCAAGCTTATTTAACATATCCTCGTCTGGACCATTAAGGTGAGTTGGCGCAAAAACAAAGCCGTGACCGTCTGAAATTTTTCCGAACCGGTCTATAACTCCATGACCCCAAAGATTTCCAATTCCCTTAGCCCATTTAATAAGTGCCGTTAGGCGATCTTTAATTCTAATGTCTTCATACCCAAAGACTTCTGAAAGTGGAATTCGAATATTTTCCCAGTCTAAGAGCAACAGGACTTGCTCTTTGACGGTTGATATTTCTGGCGGTAGAGCCTTTTTAAAGGGCAATAGAGTCCTAAGGAAACCTATTATGGCCCTGAGGATTTTCGCATTCATAGTGGCTGGTTGTTTCAATTAGATGGTTGATAAACTTTTTCGGGTCGATTACCTGTTGTGTGAGTTGTTAAGTTGCTGTTGAGAACACGTTGATACTATCAGTTTATATGAAAATTGTCAAGCCCTAAGCATAAAAAAAATGGGCGAGCGCCCATTTTTTTTTGTAATGCTAAATAATTTCTATTTAACCAATTTTAAACTCATTCTGTGTTCTCTTGGTTCTATTAATATAACTTGGAAGCTATATGTTTTACCAATTTCAAGTTGTTCTTCCATTTTCTCTTTACTTTCAAATTCAGAAATGTGACATAGTCCTCTAATTTTTGGTGCAATTTCTACAAATGCTCCAAATGTTGAAAACTTAGTTACTTTTCCTTTTATAACATCATCTTTTTTATATTCTTTTTCGATTTCTTCCCAAGGATTTTTCTTTAAAGATTTTAATGAAAGGAAAACTTGATTGTTGTTAATGTTGATGATTTGTGCTTTTACAGGTTCACCAACTTTCACAACTTCTGCTGGATTTTCAACTAATTGCCAATCAAGCTCTGAAATGTGAATTAAGCCTTCAATTTGTTCATTTTCATCTTCAATAGGGTAGGGGAATTTAATGAAAGCTCCAAAATCTGCAATACCAGTTATTTGTCCTTCAACAATGTCACCTTTTTTGTAATTCTTTAAGGTTTCTTTTGTTTTTTCTTCTGATTTTGCTTTTTCTGAAAGAATTAATTTATTTTCTTCGGCTAATAAATCAAGAATTTTAACTTCTAATGTTTTGCCAATGAATTTTTGTAATTCTTTTAAGATTTTTTGTTTATCTGCATCTGTTACCCGAGGATAATGTTCTGCTGATAATTGAGAAACAGGCAAGAAAGCTTGAATGCCGTCTAAGCTTGTTAATAATCCTCCTTTGTTTACTCCAGTGACCCTTACGCTTAAAATTGTACCAGCGTCTCTTAAATCTCTTAGTCTTTGCCAGCCAATTTCTTTGGTTGCATCTCTTAATGAAAGTTCTTTATAACCTTCATCGTTTTCCATTTCTACTATTTTGGCGAAAACTTTATCTCCTGTTTCAAGATTTTTTACAATATCTTTAACATTATAAAACTCTCTTCCATATATAATACCAGTTCCGTGAATTCCCAAATCAATATAAAGGGAAGACCTGTCTCTGGCAACAACTTTCCCTTCAACTGTAGAACCAATTGTAAGAGACATGTTGTCGTCTTTTTTTACTATTGTATCTTTTATCATAATTGTTTGTTGGTTTATAAAACCAATAAAAAAGCCCGGTTTATTTTTCTCCCTTGTCTAAAGAGACGAAGGTTCTGCTGCCGATCAGCAGTATTAATTTACTAATGTACTTAATATACACTATTTAAATTATTTTGCAACCCTTGAATCAGAAATATGTTTATGATAAAATTATGAAAAGAAAAAATTAGTTTTAATAATATGGCAAAAATATCTTGGGCAGGTCAATCCTGCTTTCAACTTTCAGTTTCTAACTCAAGAGATCATTCTGCAGACATTGTAATTGATCCATTTGACGAAAAAACAGGATTAAAAGTTCCTAATCTTTCAGCAGATATTGTTTTAGTTACACACGACCACCACGATCATAATAATGTGTCAGCTGTAAAAGGTGACCCTTTTGTAATAAGTGGGCCAGGCGAATATGAAATAAAAGGAGTTTTTATAAGAGGAATTCCTTCTTACCATGACGACAAAGAAGGCAAAGAAAAAGGGGACAATACTATATATGTAATAGAAGTAGAAGATTTAAAATTTTGTCATTTAGGTGACTTAGGTCAAAAACAACTAACCGACGAACAATTAGAAAAAATTGGAGAAGTTAATGTTTTAATGATTCCAGTTGGAGGAGGTTTTACAATTGATTCTTCTGCGGCGCAAAAAATTATTGCTGAAATAGAACCAAATGTTATTATTCCAATGCATTATGCATTACCGAAATTGAAAATTGAATTAGATGATGTTGCAAAATTTTTGAAAACAATGGGAAAAAATTCCATTGCACCGCTTGATAAATTTGTTGTTAAACCTTCAACCTTGCCAAAAGATGGAATGGAAATAGTAGTTTTACAGCCATAGCTTTCGCTCGGTAATTTCGCTCGGGCATTTGCTCCAGAAACACACCGTCATTTGAAATTGCGTTTTAAATAATATGCAATTTCAAATGCGCTTGATACTCAGCGCCCACAACGGGGCGCTTCCGTAACGTTTCTTTCGCAAACGTCCTCACTTAATTACCGTATAACATGAAATTTTTAGAAAAATTACGAAATTATTCCGAAACGAAAAAGAAAATTATCCTTTGGACAATTGTAGTTGTAATTGGTTTGCCATTGGCATATTTGTGGGGGAGTAGTGCAATAAATAGTCTATCAAAAATGGGTAACCCAATAGAATTTCCTTCAATTCCTACGCAAAACATTACGTCTGATATACCTTCATTAGAAAGTTTAAAGCCAGCCTTGGATGCAGTTCAAAAACAATTAGTAACAGAGGGTTTAAAAACTTATACAAATGAAAAATATGGATTTGAGCTGAAATATCCAAGTGAATGGAAACTGACTGATGTAAGTAGGGACACAGAAACAGCGGATGGTGGTTTAATAAAAAATATTGGAGTTAATCTGGAAAGTCCATTAAGATATGATTTGGTGGGGTTTGAAAAAGTGCCGGTTAGCTATAGGATTCTATTTTATAATCCAAATTTTCCAGAAAAAAATATTACTTCAATTGCGGATTTTGGTAGTCCAGACGAAAAATATGGGCACCAATCATGGTGGAATATTGAGGTAAGTAAATCTGTTAAAGAGTCTACTGATGAATATAAAATAGGCCAACAAATAATCTCAACGTTTAAATTTACAAAATAGTTACTAATATATTATGGCAAAAGCAAAAAAAGCAAAATCTAACGAGGAGCTTGACGATGAAAAAGATGAAACAGAAGATGTTTCTGATGAAAGTATAGAAGAAAAGGAAGAAGAGGAAACAAAAGAAGCTCCAGAAAAGAAGTCACGCTCTCACGCACAAGAAGATGGAAAACATGGTGACAGTAACCGTGGAAATGTAATGCAACGCGAAATGGTGACAGAGCTCAAAGAATCATACATTGATTATGCAATGTCAGTTATTGTTTCACGTGCTTTGCCAGATGTTAGAGATGGATTGAAACCAGTTCACAGAAGAATTTTGTATGCAATGATGCAGTCGGGGTTAAGGTCTAACACCAAACACAGAAAGTCTATGGCGGTAGTTGGAGAAGTTCTAAAATCTTATCACCCTCATGGAGATACAGCTGTTTATGAATCTTTAGTTAGAATGGCTCAAGATTTTAACATGCGTTATACATTAGTAGACGGACAAGGAAACTTTGGTTCAATTGATGGAGATGGCGCTGCTGCTGCTAGATATACAGAATGTAGATTAACAAAAATCGGTGACGAAATGTTGCGCGACATTGAAAGAGATACAGTTAAATTTATTGATAACTACGACGGCATGACAACCGAGCCAACTGTTTTGCCAAGCCCATTACCACAATTACTTTTAAATGGCTCTTTGGGAATTGCAGTTGGAATGGCAACAAACATTCCTCCGCACAATTTAACAGAAGTTGTTGATGCGTCAATTCACATTTTAGAGCACCCTACAGCACAAACAGAGGATTTGTTTGCCTTTGTGCAAGGGCCAGATTTTCCAACAGGAGGAATAATTTATGATCAAAAAGAAATAATTACCGCTTACTCACAAGGAAAGGGGGCAATTTTAGTGCGCGGAAAAGCAGATGTTGTAGAAAAAAAAGATGGAGCCGAACAAATTATTATTACAGAAATTCCATATCAAGTTTTAAAATCAACCTTGGTTGAACAAATGGCTGAATTAGTTTCTGAAAAGAAAGTTGAAGGAATAAAAGATATTAGAGATTTGTCCGATAGGGAAGGAATGAGAATTGTTATAGATGTTAAAAAAGGTTTTCAGCCACAAAGAATTTTAAACAGACTATACAAATTTACTAGCCTTCAAAAAACTTTTCATTTAAATTTATTGGCTTTAGTTGACGGAATTCAACCAGAAATTTTATCTTTGGCTGATGTTTTAAAATATTTTATAAAGCACAGAGAAGAAGTTGTTACTCGCAGAACAAAATTTGATTTAGAAAAGGCTAAAGAGCGTGCTCATATTTTAGAAGGTTTAATGATTGCATTAAAAAATATTGATGCAGTTATTCAAACAATTAAAAAATCTGCAGACAGAGAAGAAGCTCGCACAAATTTAATTAAAAAATTTGGCCTAACAGAAAGGCAAGCAATAGCAATTTTGGAAATGAGATTGCAAACTTTAGCAGGATTAGAAAGAAAGAAAATTGAGGATGAATTAAAAGAATTACTAGAAAGAATTAAAGAATTATTGGCAATTTTAAAGAGTCCAGAAAAGTTAAAAACAATTATCAAAAAAGAACTCTTAGACATGAGAGAAAGGTTTGGCGATAAAAGAAGAACAAAAGTTGTTAAGGGAAAACTAGGTGAAATTACAGAAGTTGATTTGGTTCCCCTAGAGGAAACAATTGTTACATTAACTACTGGTGGTTACATTAAGAGAATAAACCCAACAACTTACAAAATTCAAAAGCGTGGTGGCAAGGGAATTATGGGAATGAAAACAATGCAAGATGACATTGTGGAGCACTTTTTAGCTGCTTCAACTCATGACAACTTAATGTTTTTTACAGATTCTGGAAAAGTTTTCCAAACACAAGTTTATGAAATTCCAGAAGGAAACAGAGTTGCCCGCGGAAGAGGGTTATTAAACTTTTTGGAGTTGTCTCAAGAAGAAAAAGTTTTGTCTTTAATTCCTATGCCAGGAACAATTGGGCCAAAGCCAGCAGTGAAAGAGGGTGAAGTCAAAGCGAAATATTTAGTAATGATTACCAAGAATGGCAGAATTAAAAAAACTGATTTGAAAGAATTTGAAAATGTTAGAAAGAGTGGAATTATTGCTATAAAACTTGAAAAGGGTGATGCA
>Ga0247841_10003927_pt1 | contig 26536 bp, 16 predicted proteins | sample LaCruzMarch2015__2_FD_192410 | JGI IMG/M metagenome (GOLD analysis project Ga0247841, IMG submission 192410) | Freshwater microbial communities from meromictic Lake La Cruz, Castile-La Mancha, Spain - LaCruzMarch2015_18m | ecosystem: Environmental > Aquatic > Freshwater > Lake | place: Spain... | reverse complement strand
CTTATCCTGTCAAGAACTATTATTTGTTGGCACAACAAAATCGGCATTTCTGGATAAGCAAAATGCGTAAGTTATTGCAAAATAGACATAATTTTTCTGAAATTCGCTGCCAACTGTCAAACTCGAGTCTAAGCCTTCTTAACAGTTTTTGAAAGTAAGATAGAGTTAATGGTTAGCGGATTCTATGTGCAAAGGTCTCGATAGAGTTAATGGTTAGCGGATTCTATGTGCAAAGGTCTCTTTTTTTTAGAATGTCAGAGGAAAAGTTTGGCTAAAGTATGATGGAATTAATGAATAAATCGAGTTGCAATTCATGTAAAAATTATGATTTGGAGACAGAATGATTAAAGAGCCTAACGAATGAGCATTAAAAAACCGGTTGCAAAAAGCAACCGGTTTCAATTAAGATTTGTCGATGAGGGTTTATTTCATCAACATCATTTTACGGGTTTCAGTTTTGCCATTAGCGTTCAGTTTGTAGAAATACAAACCACTGGCTACGACATTACCAAAGTTATCGGTACCTTTCCAAGAGAACTTTTGTTCGCCTTTAGAAACAACACCGCTAACCAATGTTTTTACTAATTGACCTTTAGTATTGTAAATGCTGAGGTTGGCAGCTCCGCTCTTGGGTAAATCAAATTTGATTGTGGTTTCGGGGTTGAACGGATTGGGATAGTTTTGTTTCAGCATAGACACTACAGGAGTTGCAACAGGATTATCAATCGAAGTGGAAAGAGGGAATGTAATCTCAAGCTCTGCAAATTTTACATTACCACCGGTGTTCTGGCCGACAGGACCTGCAACCACATAAGCACCCCAGGAAAAGTCATCATAGAATAACATGCCAAGCTTGCCGACTTTTCTGCCGTCAGGATTGGTTGTTACATACTTTACATGGTCGGCAGGATAAGTCCACATGGGTCTCATCCCTGCAAGTTCAGGAGTTTCCACTTTGTTCAATGAGAAGGGTTCAGACCATGTGAAACCATTATCTGGAGAAGCTGAAATCATAATTTCAGGTGTGTCAGTAAAGGGTGCCAATTCAGGATAATCCGTAGCATACATATTGTATAAACGAGCCCGGTTGGAATCTTCCCAAACTGCTACCATCATACCCTGTTCATTAGGTTCGCTGATTTTTGTATTGCTGTAATGGAACATCATAGCATTGGTATGAACAGTATCATCCCAATAAGGGAACGGGTAATTTGATTCCATCATAGGATCGCCATAGTATGAGCTGGTTGCGAGTGAATCAAATTCATCAACAAAACCATCGGCATTAGTATCCCAAGGCAGATACAACAAGTTATCAGTGGGTGTGCCAGCCATAGGATAAACTTCTCTGAAACTAAAAAGCTGTGAATTGGTATCATAAATGAGTTCTTTCACATTTTGGAGTGTGCCATGGAAATATGTGCTAAGCACACCGGCAGCATCTTCAGTGAATTGTTGTGCCCAGATACCGAGCATGTGAATTTTGCCACTATCATCCATAACGGCATTGATATGGGCAGAATTGCTCAAACCCCAGAATAAATCTGCAGAAGGAACCGGAGTTGTGTTATCAGAACCGGTAAAGTAGCCTGCACCGGTGCCGAAATTCTGTTGTGGATTCCAGCTGGAATATTCACTGCTGCCATGAACTCTGGTCCAAGTGCCTTCACCATAATTGTCACAGACAAAAGTATCAAGGTCGGATTCAATTACATCACTGGAATTGGAAATCAAATAGGCAAAATGATAACCGGTGTAATAAATGCGACCATCGTTTCCGACTACAAAAGCGCAGTTGGGACGATGGGCAACATCTGTTGGAGTCGAAGTGCCTTCTTCAAAAGCATGATTCCAGGCATCTAAAGTAGGAATAGTGGTGTGACTCCAAGTTAAAGGAGTGCCCATTTCCAACATATCGCCGTTGAAATCAGCATAGTTTATCCATACATTTTCACTGGCATTTGTTGTTGTGCCAACGTGTCCCTGAGCATTACGGCTGACGATGTAAACACGACGCATACCTGCATTGGGTGATGGACCTATTTGCACGGTGGGCCAGATGAATTCATTATCAGTTGTATTATAAGGAGCAGGCATAGTAGTTGGATTGTCCACAATAACGACCGGGTCACTAATCAAGCCGGCTGCACCGGAAAGAAAAGCATCATAAGCATACTGGACTTCATATTCAACATCAGCATCGGCATTGACATGCCAGGCATAAATCGGTTTTCCTGAAACAGGATCAACAGAGATGGAAGGATATCCTTCCCAATTCTGAACGTTCGTAATTTCATTCATGTTTTGGACTACACCATTATCATCGATATATGAATAAAAAGCGCGTCTTTGTCCGGCTGCAGTACGCTGACCATGGAAAGTCATGAAATATCCGCCATAAGCCGGATCGGGTTGCACACAAAGCGGAATGTCATTGTAGCCACCAATCATATAATCATAGTAAGACATGACTAACGTAATCGGGTCAACACTAAAATTATAAACACATGTGTCCGGTCTGGTGGGCTGGACAACCTTAAACTTCTCCGGAATGTTGTTGTTAATGCTTTGGTCTTGATGTCCGGGAAGCATATAATCTTGTGCAAAAATAACACTGACGAATAGCGCCAGAGTCAGGATTAGCAATAATCCTTTTTTCATTTGTACCTCCAGAGTACTTTATTATCTTTGGTTCAGGGAAATTGACTTTCAACTTCCCTGAACCGTTTGGTTATTAATACTTAATTTTTAGAGACAGACGATGAGCACTGGCAAGAAAACTCTCAGCCAGCAAGCCCATATCTGTATAAGCATAATCGACATTAATCACTGCGATTCTGGTTGGAATCTGCACTCCAAAACCTGCACTCACCCCATTGGTATCATAACCTAATTGATACCCGCCTCTCAAGAACAGATTGCCTAATTTATATTCTGTGCCAATATTCCAGGTTTCCATCCTGTCAACACAGTTATCCAACTGTATTGATGCGATGCAATATGAATCCTTGGAACGCATAATATCGGTGCTGATACCCAAAGAAAAATTCATTGGAATTTTGTTTTGTAGTTCAGGACCATCCTCATCCTTCAATCCATCGCCATCATTATCAATCAGGTCAAATGGGTCTTCATCAAAACTGCCATCCTCATCGTTGTCCACTTTGTATTTGACATCGGGACCGAAATTCCTGAGTGCCATACCAATCTTGACATTGTTCCAACCGGTACGATACATAGAGCCTAAGTCGAAGGAAAAGCTATTGATGTTGTACGTGTAAAGATTTTCTCTCAAATACTTTCCGGTAATACCGAAGGAGAATTTATCCGTAAATGAGCTGGCATAAGTCAACCCCAATGCCATATCACTATTGGTAAATGTTTCACCGGTGGGACCGAATTCCTCTTCATCTGTTACATCCATCTGGTCCATGTGTAACACCGAAGCTGATAACGCCCAGGTGGAAACTCCATTGGTATAGGACATCGCAGCATACTCATGCATTATATTTGCGACCCAATTTGTATGGGAGAAAAAAGCTTGCTGTTGAATCGCAGGAGCTAATCCGGCAGGATTCCACCATACCGCAGAAATATCGTCTGTAACGGCAGTATAGGCTTCACCCATTCCCACAGCTCTGGCATCAACACCAAACTTGAGAAACTGCAAAGCCGCGGTGCCGGTTTTTCCAAAAGGTTTGGCGATTAAACCGGTTGTGCCTATCAGCAGAACTGCAAGTGTTATGATAATTACTTTTTTCACAGTTCCTCCTTATTTAATGATGACAAATTTGCCGACTTTGATATCGCCGTTAGCTTTGTTTTCCACAGAGAATAAATAAACACCTGCGGCGATAATCTGATTGTGACTGGACAATAAATTCCAAGAATGTATTCCATCAGCAGTCAAGCCCAAACTACTGGCTTTACTAATGTTAATAACATCTTCTTCATAAGCACCCTGATGGTCTATTGTATCAACCAAATCACCTGCCAGCGTATAAATTCTAATCGTGCATTTCTCAGGTAGATTCACAAACCACAATCTTTTGCTCTTATCACCCTTGCGGTCATTCTCTCTGCGTCCGTCAAACTTACTGCTGCCTAAATAGGGATTGGGGACTACATAGATGTTTTTCATATCTTTCTTAGCAAGAGACCCGGGATAAAAGACTTTCATATTGGCATCTGAATCACGACCGGTTTCCAGAAAATCCAAATCATTGGATGGCATTCCGCGGTCAAATGCTGTTATTGCTACATAATATTCAATGCCTTTGGGAGGATTGGAAATTGAGGAAGTATAATACCTGCGAGCCAATCTGCTTTTCTTGAGTTCAAACAATTTCGAAGTATCTCCAATTGCCACCTGACCACCGTGCTTTAATAATGAAATGAGTTTGTCATCCACTAATGATAAAAAGATATCAGCCCGCATGCCAGGATATTTGAACAAAAGGGTCTGGCTCTGTTTTTCAGCTTCAGTCAAGTTAGTGGGGTCAACCACCATGTCATCGGCTTCAGCTTGTAAAGCTGGTGTCCAATCTACATCCGGGTTGTAAATAGGCATCCCGTAAAATACATCGTTTGCCTGTACCGGCACTAAGCTATAATACTCATTATATTTATAGAAGTGAGTTTTTTCAGTCGGGTCGGAAAAGAAATCAGGATATGTGGGTAAACCTGTATCAGCTCCCAAATATCCACCATAATCAGTAAAATAACTGCTGGAAATATTTGTATCATAATCAGATAGATCCTGGGCAGTATCAATTTTATCCCACTTCTTTACCAATTCCCAATTTTCCTGAGAACCGCTTCCTGAGCGCCCCCACATTGTATAGCCTTGAAAATCATGTCTTAACCGGTATCCTGTGAAGGGATTTATTCTGCTGTTATTGTTACCTGTACCGGGTTGGAATTCAGGCGGGTAGGTTGAATAGACAGGAGGTGTGATATAATTTGGGTCACTGTCAATATTCGGAATATAACCAGGAATACTCGGGCTCTGCCAACCGATAACTGCAGTGCTGACAGTTTTTACATCATAAGAAAACTCAGAGCGATTGTCCCAATACATATCAATTTTGTTGCCATTATCAGTCAATTCAGCAAAGAGTTTGGGGATTTCAGGAGGTTCCGGCGGATTGTAATGCGGTAACGTATCAGGCAAAACAACTGTTGTAAGGGTTTGAGCCTGTCCATAAATCTCTTTTGCCCAACGAGCGGATTTCTTTAAGTCTTCCAAATTCTCACCGGGAAAAACTGCAATCACGATTTTCATCGTTTTGCCTGGTGCCAGATTCCATTTTGTTGAGTCGGCATAATTTGTGGAACCTGGTTGAGCTCCATAAAAGGCAAATAAATAACGTGTATCGGATTTGGATGGTTGAATATATTCAGCCATATCTCCGGAAGGTCCGCCACGTAAAATTTGGTATTTAGTAGCCGACCCGGGATTAGGATTTTTGCCGGTCAAAAGCCAATATTTTTCGTTAGACGTATTCTTGGAGCCGAGTACAAGAGATTGTGGGTTAAAATCATCGGGACCATCTCCAACTTTCCAATACCAACAACTAAAAAGAAGCTTTTCAGGATCAGGAGTACAAACTCTTGAGCCTACAAGTCCGGGTGTAAGACCTCCATCTCCATCATCGTCTTTAGTATAGGCAAATTCATAGCCTGTGCCTAAAACATAGCCGGATAAATCATCTGATGCTTTATCTGAACCCCAACTTTGAGGTCCCACATCAGAATCCATATACACACCCATAGCGCAATCGAAAAGAGTGTCTTGCTGGGCAAGGTTATTGCTCAAATTCATATTCGTTATATCAAATTCTACATAGACTAAGTTCTTGATATATTCATAACTCCATTGATAGGACATTTGTCTGACTCGTACTTTCAAAGGTACATGGGTATTTGACCCTTTGGATGAACCCCAATCTCTCTCCCCGGCAGTTCCGAACGGACTGTAATCATAATAGTAAGAAATAAAGTCCTGTTCCGAAACCGGAGCACCATCTTCATCATACTGACCGTCACCATCATCGTCATAGGATCTGCTAAAATTCCCATACGGTGCGATTTTATAATCAGCAATATAAGGCAGGGAAGCCAAATCCATAAATCCCAGCGGAAACCAGATTTCATAGTTAGATGGACTTGTGACAATCCCCATATTATCTGTCTGATAAATATATAGACCTGCAAAACTGCTAAAAACCTCCGGTAAACCGATCAGTCTGAAGGGAAATGTATAACCGGCAAAGTCTTCATCAACTTTTCCGTCGCCATCGTCGTCAACGCCACGTTTTTGGTAGCGGGTAGAAGCAGTGGCAATCATATCCGTTGCATTGTATAAATCATACTGAGATTGAATGTCCGGATTGCCACTTTCAAGGGGGTTATAAGCAGGCAAAAACTCATAAAGGTCTTTATCACCATCAAATCCAACAGTTACTAACGTATCAACTATTGGTCTCATACTGCTAAGCCAACCTGGAGTACCTTCTGCTATAATACTATCAGCAGAAGGGGTTTCAGTCATCCAATATAGTTTTTTCCCGGCTTCGTTTCTACGGTATTTTTTGGCTCCAAACCATAAAGAACCCTGGTAAAGATAATCTACACCACTGCCTCCTGGATATTCCAAAGAAGGCCATCGAGGGATAGCATCATCACCTGACCCAAAAAAACCATAATTGCTGACTCTCATCCAGATGTTTCCCACATTGTGAAATCTGGAAAGGTCGAATTTCTTGCCCGGAACAGTCGGGACAGCTTTATTAGCATATCCGACCGTCACGCCCAGCAATATTATTACGCTAAGACATATTAGTATCTTCTTTATACTCATGCAATGCTCCTGCTAATTTCTCGTGAGGTTGAATTCTATGGGGATAATAACAGTAGTATCAACGGCTTTGCCACCGCTTTTACCGGGTTGGAATTTCCACTTCTTGACGGCATTGATGGCAGATTCATCCAATCCGCCAGGTCCACCTAAAAGAGATTTTAGTACTTTAACCTTGCCTAATGTACCATCTCTATAGACATCCACTTCCAGGACAACAGTTCCCTGTATCCCCGTTTTCTTGGCAAACTCGGGAAATTCCGGTGGAACGGGGTTTATCGGTACCGGTGGGTCTTCATAGGGAACAAATTCAAAAGGTCTGTCATCACCAGCAGCCTTTCCGGTATTAGAGGTAGAATATATATCTCCACCCAATTGTTTCAGAGCTGCTTCAATCATACTGGGGTCTTGAGCGTCTGCTCCACCCAGTTCATCGCTAATCACAATATCTATTACAGGTTTGACAATATCTTCAGGTGGCTTAAGTTTTTCTCTTTCATCAGGAGGTAATTCTATCGCCTGCATTTGTTGTATAGAAAGCTTCTGTTTAATAACATTAACTTTCGGTGTTACCATAACGCCAAACATAACTACCAATAAAGCTAAAGTGAGTGCCTTGTCGAACTGAGAATTCGCAACATCTTTCCAGTCTAACACTTTTGTATCCATTGTCACCACCTTAATCCATCTTTTTCTGTGTCTCAAAAGTAACTTTAAGAGCTCCAATATCCTGCATTTGTCTCATAACGTCAGACATGATACCATATTTTGTATCACGGTCTGTCCTGAAGCATACAATCATATTAGAGTCCTCATTTAGCTTCCTCTGCATCACACCGGCAATTTTCATAGTTTCGATATCCTCAGCAATAAAAGGGATATCATCGATCAGGACGGTATCATTTTGTTTAATGTATATTGTGGATGTATGGTTCCGCGGAACTTTTTGGATTGATTCAGAATAAGGCCAACGGTTGCGTTCCACCCAAAATACTTTTTCTGAAACGAAAACTGTAGTAACCATGAAGAATAGTAACATTAAAAAAGCAATATCTGCTTGAGAAGCTTGCGGAATAACTACGGGACGTTTTTTGATTTGTATCTTTGACATTTTTTCTCCAAGGTTAATTAGTCGACAGAGATATTTTATCTGCTCCTGAGGCTTTTAATCTGTCAAGAACTCTAATCATTTCGTTATATCTGGCTCCACGATCAGTTTTAAGCGAGAAGATCATATTAGGATTAGTGTTGAGAATTTGTTTTATCTTTGCATCAAACAAAGATTGATTAAAAACTCCAATATTTGCTTCGTTAAAGATGATTTCTCCATTGCTTGTTACCATTATACGAGTCATGTTTGCCTGGCTTAACTTAACGACTGTAGCCCCTTCTTTAGCAACAGGAGAAAGAACCAGCGATAATCCTTCTTTAACATCAAACTTAGTTGTTGACATAAAGAAAATTATCAGCAGAAAAGCAATATCTGCTGTTGACGCTTGGGGGATATCGTCAGCTCTCTTCCTTTTACGAGAGATTTTCATTCTCCCTCCTTAGAAATTTTCAACCAAAGCTTCTGTTACCTTCTCGGATGCCCTTTGCATATCAACAACCAATCCATCAACCCATGTTACATATAAGTTATTGACGAACTGTGTGGGAATGGCAATAGTGAGACCCCACTTAGTTGTTATTAGGGCTATCATAATACCGCTTGCGACAATCGTTGCATCGACTGCTCGGGCTGCAGCAATAGCTCTAAAGGCTTCAATCATACCGTCAACCGTTCCCAAAAATCCCAACATGGGAGCAAGTGTTATTCCTGCGCTCAATTCCGTAAAACCTTTCTCCAAATAAGACATCTCAATCATGGCAGCATTTTCCATTGATTTTTCAAAATCTTCAATACCTTTATCAGCTTTTAGAAGACCGGCATATATAATTGCTGCAACTGGTCCCCTTGTTTTATGAGCAATTTCTGCCGCTTCTGCGTATTTTTTTTGTTTAACTAAAGGGATAATCTGGTCCAAAAAAGTATTTAACTTGATCTTGCCATAAAGCAAGGCTATGAATTTCCAGATACCGTAAGCTAGTGCATAAATCAACACAAATAGAATGGGCCACATAAACCTGCCACCGTTTTGGAATTCTTTGACCAAACCGCCGCCGAATATCACAATGGCTATGTCCTCTATGCCACTTTTTGCTGGTGCTGCAGTTGGAGCTGTTTGGGCAAAAGCCACCGAGACAAATACCAGGTATAATACCAACATCAACAGGATTGTACAAATGAGAGTTCTTTTCATTATATGAGTCCTCCTTGGAGTTTATTTAGAAATTGAAGCTGACACCAACAGTGACAGCGCGGAAATCGTTAATATTGCCGGGATTGATAATAGCTTTTCGGTGCATATACAGACGTTCAGCAAAAGTAAAGTTCTGATCATCAGGTTCAGACAAATCAGCCCCATCATCATAAGCAGAGCCCGTCTTTGAAAATACACCACCAATATTGGGGAACTTAAACAAATTCTCAACATCCATAAACAATCTCAAATAAGGTCCGAATGGCAAAGCAATACCTTTGGTTAAACGGAGATTTGCTTGTTGAGTTAAGCCTTTGCGTTTACTGTTCGTATCCAAAGCTGTGTTTTGTGAACCGCTGGTAGGCGTGTAGGGAGAACCTGAAGCGATAGTCCAGGTCATGTTTGCCGAGAAGTCATCCATGGGAAGAATCACGTTGGAGAAAGGTATTATATATTCTTCTCCGCGAGCAATCCTAAATGTATAGTTCACATTTACATTATGGCGCACGTCCCAATCCAACGGAAATTCACGCAAATTTGTGGCTTCATCCTGAATAACTGTGGAAGAATTATTACCTTGCGCCCATGCCAAAGAATATGAAACAGACCAGGAATTGAAGTCAGACAAATTCTTTTCCAGTTGCATATCAATTCCGCGAGTACTGCCATAGTCCTCAGAGATAAATTCATACCAGGATACTTGGGATTCGCCTGGTTTTGACACTTTCTTGGTACTGACATAATTGTATAAGTTTTTGTAATAAGCTGTCATATCAATCACATAATCTTCACTAAGTTGATGCGAAAGACCAACTTCATAAGTAACGGTAATCTGAGGCTGAAGCGCAGGATTACCAACTGTGATAATCTGATCACTAACGTTTGCATCCTCGGGGGTTTTGCTTGTAAAGATATATTGCATTTGAGGTAATTGATTCTGATAATTATATGCAAATCTTAGCACATCTTTGTCTGAGATGGGGTGCGAAACTCCCAATCTGGGAGAAACCATCATCTGGAATTTATCGCTGTTTTTAAAACTTACAGTACGATAAGTTCCATTGTCCTGAGCAACCTGATAATCCTTGCCCAAATACCAGAAGTCAAACCTTAGACCGGCATTGACAATCATACCTTCCCATTCCATTTTATCCTGTAAATAGTAAGCAGCTTGCCAGGGACTGGCTTTGTACCCATCTTTTTTTCCTGATGCTGCAAATGCTGCATTATAATAATCAGTTGGGTAATAAATCGGGATTGGCTTGCCTCCGTCTTCAGGCACGATTACATCTACCAACTCTGAAGGCACATAAACGATACCGTCATCAGGAGTGGGATCAACATAGTTATCAATATTATAAATACCTTTCAAAAATGCCTGACGTCTATCTTCATAAACTGTTAAGAAATTGAATATTTGGTCTTTTTTGATGTTATGCTGGATGAGCTCGAATCCTGATTTTGCCTGATGTATATCATTTATCTGCCATTCAAAATCTGCTCTTGTGTTAAAAATAGAAGTCTGATCATCAATAAACGTTGTATATATTGTTCCGGGAGCTACAAAACCCTCAACATTTCTGGGATTTTCGACGCCTTGAATGCGGTATGTCCAGAGAGTTTCATCCAAAAAACCATCGTAATAGAAATAAGTTCCTAAGCCGTCAGAATCAATACCAACACTTTGATAGCCATAGTCACCCAGCAGTACATTTGCAACATATTCCGGTTTGTTTGCAAGAACACTGGAAGGATTTGGATCAATTGTATAAAAGAGATATTTATTACGATCGATTCCTTTTGGTCCTTGCGAATAGTTCTTTTGATAATAACTGGCTTTTACTTTCAAGTTCATAGCTGAATTGAGCACATGGTCATAAGACAACACATACTGTTTTTGGTTTGTTTCATCTTGACCATTATATTCGGGAGCATATCTCCACAAATAACTAAAGAAATCATTGGTTGATTGGTCGCCACGCGCAGCAAAAGTAAGCTTCCGCAATTCATCAATAGCATATTTGGTTTTAAAATTTACATTATATGAATTATAGAAACGGTTTCCAATATCTATCCCAAGTATACTGTTGCGACTTGAAAAAGGATTCACCATCGGATAGTCATTTTCCAACAAAGAAACGCCATTTAACACAAAATCTTCGTTAGGATCACCCGCTGCATATTGATGTAATCTGCCATCTTGCCAATCACCTCCGCCATTCAAATAGAAAGTAAACTTGTTTCTAAAACTTTCTGATGCAAATGGCATTACGGGTCCGCCAATAGCAAATTTGAAGGCATCTTCATTTCTGTTTTCACTGGTCAAGTGGTCTGTACTATATTCTACTTTTCCGGAATAAAAGGATTCACCTTCTTTTGTAACGATATTAACCACACCGGATTGAGCATTTCCATATTCTGCTGTGAAACCACCGGTCATGACTTTCATATCGCTAATGGCATCAGGGTCAACCTGCAAAGCACTGCCACCATCCACAGGGTCAGACACAGACATGTTATCTATTGTATAGTTGACTTCATTGGCACGACCACCGCGCACATGCAGTTCACCGCCAATTAAATTAGCTCCGGCTTGCAATGCAACTATGCCTTGAACGTCGCTTACCGCGACATCTGAAATATTCTTCATATCAACCTGGCGCTGAGAACCGGATATGTCTTTGCTTACACCAGAAGTTGTAGCTGTAACCACAACTTTATCCAGAACAATACTCTTTTTTGACATAGTGGCATTCTGGGTTGTAGTTTGGTCAACATTGATGCGAACACCTCTGATTGTGAGTTCGGCAAAACTCTGTAGCTGAAAACGTACATCATATTCTCCAGATGGGATGTTTATGATCATATATGTCCCGTTTTCTTTGCTAAGAGCACCGGTTACTCTTTTTCCGTTTTGTAATACCAAGACGTTTACGTAAGCGATACCTTTACCAGCATCATCTTTGACTTTTCCCGCCAACTTGCCGGTAGTGCCGGCATAAATCGATGTAACGCATAGCGTTATCAAAACCAACAGTATCAATGCTGTTTTTCGCATTGAAAACCTCCCTTGCTTCTTGGGTTGTGAGTTTCTTATATGTATTTCAATAATTTATACTATTTAACTCAACGCGTTTCCAAATAAAAATACGCCTTTAGTAAGCCTTTCTTGGATAACCAAAAATCGTCAAGCAGTTTTTTTTGCCTTTGACGTTTAGCTATCCATATTTGTATAAAATAATCAAAAAGTTAGCTTTTGCAAAGTAATAGTAACTCACTTAACTTCTTTTCCTATGTTGAGATACATGATATTCATGTATTGCCAATTTTTTTTAGCTCCTTATCATGGTGAATAACAAGCTGATAATTCTTTTCTACTAAAGAAATTGTCTCATCAAATTCAGCATGATAAGCTATTATATGGGAAAATGATTGACCAAAAAGAGGGTGCTTTTATTTTATGCAAAAAATATTCTCTGGGGGACTAATGATAAAATCGGTAATTGTTTGTGCCAAGCGCACTCCTATAGGCAATTTTGGCGGGGTATTCAAAGACGTTTCAGCAGTTCGGCTTGGTGTTATAGTGGCTCAGGCGGTGATAGAAGAGAGCGGAATAAAACCTGATATGATTGAAGAAGTCATAATCGGCAATGTATGCGGAGCCGGATTGGGTCAGAATGTCGCTCGTCAGATTTCTATTGGGAGCGGAATTCCCGAAGACGTTTCTGCCTTCACTGTCAATAAAGTCTGTGGAAGTGGGATGAAAGCAATCGCTTTAGCTGCTGCCTCAATAGCATTGGGTGAAGCGGAAATCATTCTTGCAGGTGGGGCTGAAAACATGAGTCAGATTCCTTATATATTACCCGATGCGCGCTGGGGTGCCAGAATGGGTAACAAAAATCTCGTTGACCTTATGGTACAGGATGGATTAACTGATGTTTTTAACAACTACCACATGGGACTCACTGCTGAAAATCTGGCGACTCAATATAATATATCACGTGAAGAACAGGATAGTTTTGCAGTAGCAAGTCAGCAAAAAACTGAGAGAGCTATGTCAACCGGCAGGTTTCAGGACGAAATTGTTCCTGTCATAATCCCTCAGAAAAAAGGGGACCCTATAATCATTAAAGAAGACGAAATGCCACGTAAAGGTGTAACCTATGACAGTCTTGCCAAACTTAGACCTGCTTTTAAGAGTGACGGAACTGTTACAGCAGCCAATTCTTCCGGTATCAATGATGGCGCAGCCATGCTGTTAATCATGAGTGAGGATAAAGCTAAAGAACTGAATTTGAAACCTTTGGCGTACCTGACAGCTTATGCTTCCGCAGGAGTGGACCCTTCCATTATGGGCATCGGACCTGTGCAGGCAATCAAAAAAGTATTACTCAAAGCCAACTGGAGTTTGAGGGATATTGAATTGGCAGAACTCAACGAAGCTTTTGCCGCTCAATCCATCGCAGTGCTGAAAGGACTTGCTCAAGAGGCACTGGGAAGTCTTGATGCTTCTATTATTAATGTCAATGGTGGAGCAATTGCCCTGGGTCATCCGATAGGCGCTAGCGGCGCGCGTATTGTTGTCACCCTTTTGCACGAGATGAAGAAGCGCAATTTGCATAAAGGTTTGGCATCCTTATGCATCGGCGGAGGCATGGGAATAGCCACGCTTTGGGAAATGAAATAACTTACAAACAAAAAAAATAGAATAGAAAGGATAGTATTATGGCAGACAAATTAAACTTGCAGAAAAGCTTCCAAATGTTTGAAGAAGCTCAGCGTTTGGTTCCCGGCGGAGTTGCCGGTATTCGCAGACCTTACAACTTTGTTCCGGGTGAGTACCCGATCTTCTTTGATCGTGCTAAAGGCAGCCATGTCATTGATGTGGATGGAAACGAGTATATTGATTATCTCTGTGCCTATGGTCCAATAATCATTGGTTATAGCGAAGAAGAGATTGATGCTGCGGTCTATGAACAAATCAGGAACAAAGGCTTCTGTTTTTCTCTGACCCAGCCCATCCAAAACACCCTCATCCAAAAGCTGACAGAGATAGTGCCCTGTTGTGATATGGCAGCAATAGTCAAAACCGGTTCTGATGCCACCACCATAGCTATCAGGGTTGCCAGAGCCTACACTGGAAAGCTGAAAGTCGCTCGTTGTGGTTATCATGGCTGGCACGATTGGTGCGTGGAAGTCAAAGGCGGTATTCCCAATAAGTTTTATGAAGACATCATCGAATTCCATTACAACGACCTTGACCAATTGGAAGACATTCTCAAAAAGCATGCAACCGATATGGCAGCCATCATAGTAACTCCGGTCGGACACCCTCTTGCACATGAAGTTGAAATGCCCAAACCCGGCTATCTGGAAGGAGTGCGCAGACTGGCAAGTGAATATGGTTGTGTGTTGATTTTTGATGAAATCCGCAGCGGATTCAGATGTTCAATGGGTGGAGCTTCGCAGTATTTTGGTGTAACTCCTGACCTTGCCACCATCGGCAAAGCTATGGCAAACGGCTATTCCATCAGTGCTCTGGTTGGCAAACGTGAATTTATGAGCGTATTGGCAGACAAGGTTTTTCTTTCTTCAACTTTCTTTCCCAATAGTGATGCCCAGATTGCAGCGCTCAAGACCATCGAGATTCTGGAAAGAGATCATATCCTGGATGCCATTCACGAGAAAGGCATGTACTTTGCCAAAGCAGTGGAAAAGCTTGTGTCTGATTCAGGCTTGCCGGTCAATTTCAGTGGAGCGCCCTGGATGCCATTTATCACTTTCCCCAAAGATGAGACAGGGCTATACAAGAAACTTCGCAATGAATTCTACACTCACCTAATCAGACGCAATGTATTCCTGCAGCCCTACCATCATGGCTATATCTGTTACCGCCATACTAAAGAAGATTTGGATTACACGATAAATGCAATTAAAGAGTCGTTGGATGAGATTAAACCGTTAGCTTAAACGGAGAGATAATGGCAAAGTACATTTTTGTGATGGGCGGAGTCCTTTCCTCTTTGGGAAAGGGCATTGCCACTGCATCTATCGGACTGCTGCTGAAACGGACAGGATACAAGGTCTGTCTGCAAAAGTTTGACCCCTATCTGAACGTTGACCCCGGTACTATGAGCCCTTTTCAGCACGGCGAAGTCTTTGTGACTGACGATGGTGCTGAAACCGACCTGGATTTGGGACACTACGAAAGGTTTGTGGACGAGTCGTTATCCAAGTGGTCAAGTTCGTCTGCCGGGCAAGTTTATGACACCGTTATCAAGAAAGAGCGCAAAGGTGACTATCTGGGTAAAACTGTGCAGGTCATTCCACACGTTACTGATGAAATCAAAGAACGCATCTGCAAGCTGGATAAAGAATATGACATCATCATTTCGGAGATAGGAGGCACTGTAGGCGATATTGAAAGCCTGCCTTTTCTGGAAGCTGTCCGTCAATTGCGGCTTGATTTGGGCTTTGAAAACACTTTGTATATCTTGCTGACTTATGTGCCATATATAAAGTCTGCCGGTGAGCTCAAAACCAAGCCTACCCAGCACAGCGCTTACAAACTCAGGGAAATCGGTATCCAGCCGGACATCATTCTCTGCCGTTCCGAGACTCTGTTTGATGAAGATGTCTATAGCAAAATTGCTCTGTTTACCAATGTTTCCCGCAAGAAAGTTATCAATGCCATTGATGTGGATAGCGTGTATAAAGTTCCGCTTGTATTTTACAAAGACGGCTTACAGGAAATTGTCTGCAACCATTTTCAGCTTTCCTATCATGAACTGGACTTGCAGGATTGGGAGAAATTCATCGAGCATGTCGTTTCTCCGGTTGATATTATCCATATCGCTGTCTGCGGTAAATATGTCAAACATCAGGATGCCTATAAAAGTGTGGAAGAAGCCCTGGTGCATGCTGCTGCACATCATCGTCTGAAGCTTGAGATAAAGTGGGTCGATTCCGAAAAGAGCTATCAACCGGCTGAATTGGAACAAGAGCTAAAGGAAATAAACGGTATTTTAATCCCCGGCGGATTTGGCATGCGCGGTATTGAAGGCAAGATTGCCATCTCTCAATTTGCCAGAGAGCACAATGTTCCCTATTTTGGTATCTGTCTCGGAATGCAGGTGGCAGCCATTGAAATTGCCCGCAATCTGTGTAATCTGCCTCAGGCAAATAGCACTGAGTTCGACGAAACTACACCTGACCCTGTAATCGACCTGATGCAAGACCAGCAATATATTGAAAAGATGGGTGGAACTATGCGTTTGGGCGCTTATCCGTGCCAAATAACACCTGATTCGCTGGCTCAGCAGATATACCAAAGCAAGCAGATTTCCGAAAGACACCGTCACCGCTATGAATTTAATAACACATACCGTGAAACCATGTTTGACCAAGGCGTTGTCTTTTCCGGCACTTCTCCAGATGGCTTATTGGTTGAAATTATGGAATATCCAGCCAATGACTTTTTTATCGGAGTGCAGTTCCATCCTGAATTCAAATCCCGCCCGGCAAAACCACAGCCAATCTTCAGGGATTTTATTGCAGCAGCGAGGCTTTACAAGGACAGTCAGTAGTTTCTGCTTGACAAAAAGGCTCTCAATTAAGATTTGAACATTACTTACTTATACTATGTGCTGAAGTGGTGAAATTTGGTAGACACGCTAGTTTCAGGGACTAGTGAGCGATTAGCTCGTGGGGGTTCGAGTCCCCCCTTCAGCACCAAAAATACTTACAGCCTAAATATCCCGTTCTGCCAGTTCACTCCACTTTTCCATTGTTTCAGATACAACCTTCTGAAGTTCTTCTATCCTGTCGCTGATACTCTGATAATCCGTAAAAGCAAGCTTTCCGGCTTTTTCATGGATTTTCTTTTCCAGTTTGCTTATCTCATGCTCTGATTGTTCTATAATTTTTTCCAGAGCCAGCATTGATTGCTTTTCTTTCCATGATAATTTGTCTTCTGAGCCTTCCGGTTTCAGTTTAATTTTTCCCTGCTTTTCCATTTCCTGCTCAGCGATTTCTTCCTGCTGAAAACGTTTTACCAAAAGATAATCCGAGTAATTGCCGGCAAACTTGCGGATACTGCCATTTTCAAAAATAAAGATATGGTCAACCACTCTGTCTAAGAAATACCTGTCATGCGAAACCGCAATTATGCAGCCGTGATAGGCATCCAGATAGTCTTCCAGGATTTCCAGAGTTCTGATATCGAGGTCATTAGTCGGCTCATCCAGAATCATAAAATTGCTGCCGAACATCAGAGAAACCATCAGATGCAGCCTTTTCTTTTCTCCGCCTGATAGTGAGCTCACTTTCATTTGTTGCATCTTACCGTCAAACAAGAACTTTTTCAGCATTTCAGAAGCAGAGAATTTCGTGCCATCCGCTGTTTTAATGACATCAGCAAATTGATTTACGTAATCCAGAACTGAGACATTGGCATTCATGTCTTCCTGGTCTTGCTTGTAATAAGCAAAGTGAGTATTCACGCCAACTTTCAGCTTTCCTGAATCTGCTTTTTCTTCACCGGTCATCAGTCTCAGCAAAGTAGTCTTGCCACAGCCATTGGGTCCGATGATACCGATGCGGTCTTTAGCCTGAAAGTTGTGGTCAATATTATGAAAAAGCCTGGTATTACCATAGCTTTTGGTCAGGTTATGCATTTCCAAAATCGTTTTGCCCAGTCGTTTAGTCTGAAAGGAAATGCTCAAATCCTGATTGCTGATGAGGTAAGATTTGGAGAGAAGTTCTTTTACTCTGTCCACATGGTTTTTGGGTTTACTGGCACGTGCTCTGGCACCTCGTTTCAGCCAATCCAGTTCTTTTTTAAGCTGAGCATGCCGGCGGGTTTCTTTGCGGGCTGCATCTGTTTGTCTGATGATTTGTCCTTCCACAAAATCAGAATAGCCACCATCGAAGATATGTATCATCTTTTTGTCGATTTCCAACACTCTGGTGCAGATTGCATCCAGAAAGTATCTGTCGTGCGTAATAAGTAAAACTGCGCCGTTGTAGCCTTGCAGATAATCCTGCAGCCATTCTATCGTATCAACGTCCAAATGATTGGTCGGCTCATCCAAAAGAAGTACAGTGGGCTTTTGCAGCAAAACTCTGGCTAAATCAACCTTGCGTTTTTGTCCTCCGGAGAGCAGAGAAACCGGTTTGTCATAATCTGTGAGTTTGAGTCTGGAGAGAATTGCCTTTGCCAGATGTTCCGCTTCCCATTGATTTTCTTTGGGAAAGTCCGTGTCAATCAACACTTGGGATAGCACATCAAGATTGTAATTCAGCTCAGGAATTTGCGGAAGGTAGCCGACTGTGAGATTTTTTCGTCTGGTAATTTCACCTGTCGTAGGTGGGTCAATATCAGCTAAAATCTTAATCAGAGTGCTTTTACCGGTACCATTAATCCCCACCAGACCAATCTTATCGGATTGATGGATGCCAAAACTCACCGGCTCAAACAGAACCCGTCCGGCAATATGCTTGGAAACTTCTTCTATGGAAATCAATATTTCTGAGGGCATATCTTCCTTGTCATTCCTGCATAGGCAGAATTCTTATAGTATGTAGTACCGCATTCATGCGGTTTTCTAAATATTTAAACATCGTTATCTATCTGGGCAAAACCCCTAAAGGCGGATTTACAAACTTAAATAAATGGCGTCCCTGAGGGGATTCGAACTCCTGACCTTCACCTTCGGAGGGTGCCACTCTGTCCAGCTGAGCTACAGGGACGCATAATCAATATCAACCTTCAAGATAAGGATATTTTGTCAACTGAATTCACTTCCGTCAGTTCTAACCCGCTAACCACCTGACATCCACCCGGCATCCTCCTGGGCTAACCCCACGAGGATGCCGGGTGGATGTCAGCTGGTTGGCAAGATACAAGCGTAGGATAGACGCCCTCGTCTGTCAGAAGAAACGTAGGATAGACGCCCTCGTCTGTCATAAGAAATGTAGGATAGACGCCCTCGTCTGTCTGAAAAACCGTAAAATAACCGCCCCGGTTGTCCAAATAGAAGATGATAAAACGGGAGTAAACGTTAGCTTTTATACAAAAATAATTATTCAGCAAACAAATCTCTTGACTTTTTCCCTCTAAATTAAAAAGACTTGCACTCAGTAAATTAAGCTTGTGAGGTACTCATGGAAAAGAAACAGATGCAATCGTTTCTGCATACAGATTTGCGGGATAAGGTCGTTTTGGTCAGGGTTGATCATAACGTTGTAAAAAAAGGCAAAGTCAAAGATAATATGCGGATTGATGCCACTATTCCAACAATCCTGCATATTTATAGAAAAGGCGGAAAGCCCATTCTGATGACGCATGTGGGCAGACCCTATGACAAAAAAACAGGCAATATCACTATTTCTGAAGATGAATCCGTCAAACCGATTGTTGAATATCTTGAACATAAACTGGAATTGAAAATCGAAGTTCCTGAGTTGCCAACAACAGATTTTAACGGGATAATTGATTTGAGCAGTTTGCTCAGCTATGTTGCAAAACTACGCAAAGGCGATATTCAGATGCTCTATTTGCCCAATACACGCTGGTTCAACGGAGAGGAGACCAAGAACGAAGCCTCTGAAACCCTGGCTATGGAGCTTTCACGTCTGGCGGAGGTCTATATCAATGATGCCTTTGGCTCCTGGCAGCCGCATGTCACAACCTATAATATCACACAATATTTGCCTTCCTATGCCGGACTTTTGATGGAAAAAGAAGTCAAGCATCTGGAACAGGTTTTTGACCCCCAAAAGCCTCTGGTCTCAATTGTAGCCGGCTCCAAGTTTGATACCAAGATAGGACCTTTGAGTTCTTTGCTCAAGATGAGTGACCATCTGATTTTGGGCGGAGTTTTGTATAATGCCTATCTGGCTGCCAAATATGATATTACCATAAATGGTCTGGGCGAGGATGACATAGAACTTGCCAGAAAATTTATTAAAGATTCCAAGCCCTACCTGAACAGAATTGTGGAATTGCCTTATATTGTGGAGTCTGATTCTTTTGAAACCGTTTCAGAAGGCTCTTTCCGAACTCACAAGGTTGCGGATTTGACAGCCGGAACCAAGCTGAATTTCGTGCTTGATGCAGGTATTGAATCTTTCAAGGATGAAAGTATCAAAGCTGTTTTTGATGGCGCCGGAACTGTCTTTATCAACGCAGTGATGGGATATACCAATCTTTTCAAAGACGGCACCAAAGCAATGTATGCTCTGATTGATACAAATAAAAAGGCTTTGAAACTATTTGGCGGAGGAGATACAATTCAGGAATTCAAAGACCTGCTTCCGGGGATTTGGATGAAGGCCGCCAATGATATCAGCTACTATTTCTTTACAGGAGGCGGTGCAATCCTTGATGCCATCGAGCAGGGCAGCCCTTATGGCATGAAGCCCGTGCAGGTTTTGCTTCGGAAATAGAAGGCAGTTGTCTTTAGCGCATTTGCCCTCGCCAAATTCAAATATAAAAAGAAAAAGCGGAGACTGATAATGTCTCCGCTTCTTCATATCTAATTAGTTGATTTATCTGGGTGATTTGATTGCAGCTTGCGCTGCTGCAACTCTGGCAATCGGTACTCTGAAAGGTGAACAGCTCACATAGTTCATACCGACTGAGTGGCAAAACTCAACTGAACTTGGCTCGCCGCCATGTTCTCCGCAAATTCCGATTTTAAGATTAGGTTTGGTTTTACGTCCCTTTTCATTGCCCATACGAATCAATTGTCCCACGCCTTCCTGGTCAAGAATCTGGAAGGGGTCGCTCTTTAGGATTCCTTTCTGCAGATAAACAGGCAGGAATTTGCCGGCATCATCACGAGAATAACCAAATGTCATCTGCGTCAGATCATTGGTGCCATAAGAGAAAAACTCTGCCTTTTCTGCAATCAAATCCGCAGTCAAAGCAGCTCGTGGAATCTCAATCATAGTTCCGACTAAGTATTCTATTGAATCACCTCTTTCCGCAAAGATTTTCTCAGCGGTGGCACGGATGAGGGTTTCCTGTTGGTTAAATTCTACAGCGGTTCCAACTAATGGCACCATGATTTCGGGAATAGCTTTGATGCCTTTGACTTTCACATTCAAGGCAGCTTCAATGATGGCTCTGGTCTGAATTTCAGTGATTTCGGGATAGGTATTACCCAGACGGCAGCCCCGGTGTCCCAGCATGGGATTTTGTTCATGCAGGGAATCGACTCTTTCTTTGACTTTTTTCACATCGATGCCCATGTCCTTTGCCATTTCCAATTGGTTGTAATCTTCTTGGGGCACAAATTCATGCAAAGGCGGGTCAAGCAAGCGAATCGTCACAGGGAAGCCATTCATGGCAGTAAAGATACCTTCGAAGTCTTCTCTTTGCAGAGGTAACACTTTTTCCAGAGCTTTTCTTCTGCCGGCTTCATCGTCAGCCAGAATCATTTCACGCATGGCTTTTATCCTGTCACCTTCAAAAAACATGTGTTCAGTTCTGGTAAGACCGATGCCTTTAGCTCCAAACTTTCTGGCGACCTGCGCATCATGAGGTGTGTCAGCATTGGTTCGAACACTCATTTGGGTGTGCTTTTCAGCCAAATCCATAATCAAGCCGAAGTCACCGCTCATTTCCGGGTGTTGGGTCTCAATCTTGCCTTCCAAAACCTGACCGGTAGAACCGTTCAAGGAAATCCAGTCACCTTCTTTATAGACATGACCATCGACAGTCATAGTACGTACTTTGTAGTTAATAATGATAGCACCTGCTCCTGCAACACAGCATTTTCCCATGCCACGGGCAACAACGGCAGCGTGAGAAGTCATTCCACCCCGGGCTGTCAAAATTCCTTTGGCTACGTTCATACCGCGCAAATCCTCTGGAGAGGTTTCAATCCTGCATAAAATGACGCTTTTGCCTTCAGCAGCTTGTTCTTCCGCTTCATTAGCAAAAAATACTATTTGTCCGGTGGCAGCACCCGGAGAAGCCGGTAATCCTTTGGCAATAACGGTTGCTTTTGCCAAAGCTTCTTGCTTGAACACCGGATGCAAAAGCTCATCAAGTTTATTGGGTTCTAAGCGCAATAAAACGCCCTTTTCATCAAGCTTACCCTCACGGAATAAATCCATGGCAATTTTGACCATGGCAGCTCCGGTGCGTTTGCCGTTACGGGTTTGCAGCAGCCAAAGCTTGCCTTCCTGTATGGTAAATTCTATATCCTGCATGTCTTTGTTGTGATTTTCAAGCTTAATCTGGATTTCGTGAAGCTGTTGGAAAACGCCGGGCATGGTCTCTTCCAAGGAGGGGAATTTGTTTTTCCTGTCGTCTTCTGAAACGCCTGCCAGTTCTGCCCATCTGAGTGAGCCAATTTTGGTGATTTGCTGGGGAGTCCTGATGCCGGCAACAACGTCTTCGCCCTGCGCATTTATCAGGTATTCGCCTACAAACATGTTTTCGCCGGTAGCAGCATCACGCGTAAAAGCGACGCCTGTGGCAGAGGTTTCACCCATATTGCCAAACACCATTGCCTGTACGTTCACAGCAGTGCCCCACTCTTCCGGTATGTTGTTCAAAGCACGGTAGAATACCGCTCTATCATTATTCCAGCTATTGAAAACTGCAAAAACTGCACCCCAGAGCTGTTCCCAAGGGTCATCCGGAAAATCGTGCCCTGTATTATCCTTTACAGCTTTTTTAAAAAGACGGACAAGGTCTTTCAAATCATTGGTGGTCAGTTCAAGGTCATTCTTTACACCTTTTGCATGTTTGACTTCATCAATGATAACTTCAAAGGGGTCTTCATCTTCTTTGCTTTCAGGCTTCAAGCCAAGCACCACGTCACCATACATTTGCACAAAACGGCGATAGCTGTCCCAGACAAATCTGTCATTGCCGGTTTTGGCTACAAGTCCTGCCACAGTGCTTTCATTCAAGCCGAGATTGAGAATTGTGTCCATCATGCCGGGCATAGAAGCTCTGGCACCTGAACGCACTGACACTAAAAGTGGATTTTCAGCGGAACCAAATTTCATCCTGGTAATATCTTCCACATAAGCAACTGCAGCTTTTACTTCGGAAAGCAATAGTTCTTTTACTTTATCTTCGCCCAGTTTGATATATTCTGAGCAAACATCAGTTGTTATAGTAAATCCCGGGGGTACCGGAACTCCGATTAAGTTCATCTCGGCAAGGTTTGCGCCCTTTCCGCCTAATAAGTTTTTCATTTCAGCTTTACCGTCAGCAGTTCCATTTCCGAATCGGTATACACGTTTTATGGAATCCATCCATCCTCCTGATATATATATAGTTATTGAATTTTCTTTTTAATCCATTACAAAGTTCTGTTTACATGGCTTTCTGTCAATAGCTAAACGTATGTGATTAAGGAGATAATCCCGTCGGGAATTTTTCATTCAATAGCCCATGAATTCATTTATGGATAAAGAGTTAAGACAATCTACAATCCCATAAGTATTTGACAAGCGGTAGCCAATATTATCCCCATGACTCGAAGCCATGGGCTATTGAATACAAAATCCTGATAGGGTTGTATCCTTCCCTATTCATCCTTGCTAAACGTTAAGAATTTGGCATGAATCTGGTAGGGGTTTGGCTGGGCTTTGCCCTTGCAAACCCCCTATAAACCCCTGTCAGATCGCTGAAGTCCAGCAGGAACCAAACAGGAAGGAGGAAGCATGAAGGAAAAGGGGATTGTTATAGTAGGCTTGTAGAGTCCTAAAATAGGTTTGAAGAAAATCAATTCCAAGGTAATAAATCTCAAATAGTCAAACTCAGGCAGTTAACCCAAAGCAGTTAAATCCTGCTGTCAATCCCATGGGGATTTGACATTCGATAGCCAGTGAATTCATTCGCTGGTAAAGAGATAAAGCGAAATAACCCCTTCAGGGTTTTCTATAAATAGGAGTATGATTAAATATGTTCATTAAAGGGATAACATCTCGCCTTTATATTATTTCTGAATAGGAAACCCCGACTGGGTTTGATTCATGTGTAATTTTATCCCATGGTTCAAAACCAAGGACTATCTGATACAAAACCACCTGTAGTTGACATAACTGTGATGATTTCTATTGACATAACTAAAACTATCGTAATTATGGTGTTTATATATTTTGATTGGACAAAGGAATTACTGTCTAATTAGTTTGTTCTTTATTGACATCATTCTTTTTATTTAACTCAACGAAAGGAGAAACGGACATGAGAACAATTGTATTTATCACAATGCTTTTTCTCACTGCAAGTATATTTTCTCTGACAGGCTTTGCAGTTTCAGAGGTAAACGCTACTTTAGATAACACCGGCACTTTGAATGATGACCACACAACCTCAGTTGTAGGTTCTCTACTTGGCAATGCTTACCCCAATCCCTTTCGAAGCGGAGTGAGTAACAGCACTAACATCAACGTAACGATAAAAGCCGGGGAAACCGGCACGGTCACTATCTTCAATATCAAAGGCCAAACTGTGAAAACCTTTCCCCTTAAAGCCGGAGAGCACACTTTGACCTGGGATGGCAAGGACAGCAGCAGTGGTATATACTTCTATAAACTGATTACACCTTCTATACATACGACTAAGAAACTGGTCTTGCTTAAATAGCAGTATAGGATAGGAGAATAAACATGAAATACATGATGATAACATTCAGTCTCTTACTCCTCGCAACATTTACCTATGCTGCCACAGCGCCTGTGGTTTCCAATGTTGTGATGCTTCAACGCAGCGACAATAGTGAACTTGTAGATATTACTTATGACCTGGCAGATGCGGAAAACGATACATGTTCTGTTTCAATAACAATCTCAGCCGATGAAGGCAGTACTTTTACCATAACCCCTACACAAGCAAATCTGAGTGGTGATATTGGCGCTGGAGTTACTCCCGGAACAGGTAAGCACGTTATCTGGGATATTGGAGCAGAAAGCGCTGATATTCAGGGACATGAATTCCGAGTCAAAGTAATTGCTGGCGACGGTACAGATGACTTTGTTTATGTGCCGGGTGGCACCTTTACAATGGGTAATACACTTGGAGGTGGACATCCTACTGAGTTACCGACGCACACAGTGACTTTATCATCATTTTATATTAGCAAATTCGAAGTGACACAAGACGAATGGCAGAATACAATGGGTTCAAATCCTTCCCATGATAATGGGGTGGGTGTCAATTATCCGGTTTATGAAGTTTCATGGTATGCGATTATCAAATACTGCAACCTGCGCAGTCTGACAGAGGGTTTAACCCCGGTCTATACGATTAGTGGTTTTACTAATCCTTCCAATTGGGGAGAAGTTCCGATTGACTATGACACTGCTTGGGATGCTGCTATTTGCAACTGGTCAGCTAATGGCTACAGGTTACCTACGGAAGCGGAATGGGAATTTGCAGCCCGGGGCGGAACCACAACTCCTGATTATGTTTATGCAGGTAGCAATGATATCAATACAGTGGCATGGTACTTAGGCAACAACACACCTTGGGGTACCAAACCTGTTGGCTCTAAAGAACCTAATGGTATGGGAATTTATGACATGAGCGGTAATGTTTGGGAATGGTGTTGGGATTGGTGGGGCAGCTATAGTTCCGCGGCTCAGAATAATCCCAACGGTCCAGGTAGTGGTAGCTCTCGGTTGTTGCGCGGTGGTAGTTGGTACTTTGAAGCCTTCAGTTGTCGTGTGTCAAGTCGCGCAGGCGGCGATCCGAGCTACAGTATCTACGACCTCAACGGGTTTCGTCTCTGTAGGGATTATTAATTGGGTCTTGGCTCTTAGAGCTTAAATATTGGGAAAGCCGGATATTGATAAGTTGCGTAACACTCCGTTGTTACGTGAAGGCTGATTATATATAGCACATTCACGCAAGAACGGAGTCTTGCGCAACATAAGTAGAGTAGCATGATGAGCAAGCTCATGAGTAGCATTCCAATGCTGCTCAAACGTAATTTCAAATGTCGATTAGCTAATAAATGTGCGTTTTGTTCACTCATATCCATTTAGTCTATATCGTCTATATAGTCTATCCTGCCCATGCTAAAGTCACGTGTATTTTCAGGACTGTTGCCAACAAAGTTAAGAAAAAAACACATTTCCGCTTGACAGAAAAGCGGAGGAAAAGAGATTGGCATAACCCTTGTTTGTGTACCTGATTTTTGGGGGAGTGCGGATGAGGGTAAAGAGTTCTTTAGAGCAAGATAGAAGTGGGATGAGAGAACCTGCGATCGGGAGCGGTACCTAATGGTATTGCTTTGGATTGTGAGACAAAGTAACGCGAACAGAAGTAACTTAAGAGACAAGTAATATTGGGCTTTTAGGTGATAACTTAAAATTATTTATGATGGAGAGTTTGATCCTG
>Ga0247841_10003925_pt1 | contig 26542 bp, 6 predicted proteins | sample LaCruzMarch2015__2_FD_192410 | JGI IMG/M metagenome (GOLD analysis project Ga0247841, IMG submission 192410) | Freshwater microbial communities from meromictic Lake La Cruz, Castile-La Mancha, Spain - LaCruzMarch2015_18m | ecosystem: Environmental > Aquatic > Freshwater > Lake | place: Spain... | reverse complement strand
ATTACTATTAATATAATTTTGTGTTTGTAATACATTTGATGATATATAAAAACTAGTAATTTCTATAATAGCATTACTATTAACTAAATTAACTTCAAAAATATTAGATGAAATATAAAAACTTAATAAATCTTCAACTGAATTACTATTAATGTATTTTTGGTCATATAAAACATTAGATGATATTAAGAATGATGTAATATCATAAATAGAATTGCTATTAATATAATTTTGATCATATAAAACATTTGATGATATTAAAAATGATGTTATATCAATAATAGAATTAGAATTAATATATTTTTGATCAATTAAATTATTAGATGATATATAAAAACTTAAATTATCAATAATAGAATTACTATTAATATAATTTTGTTTATTTAATAAATTAGATGATATTAAAAATGATGTAATATCTTCAATAGAATTAGAATTAATATATTTTTGATCAATTAAATTATTAGATGATATTAAAAAAGATGTAATATCTTCAATAGAATTAGAATTAATATATTTTTGATCAATTAAATTATTAGATGATATTAAAAATGATGTAATATCTTCAATAGAATTTGAATTAATATAATTTTGTTTATTTAATAAATTAGATGATATTAAAAATGATGTAATATCTTCAATAGAATTTGAATTAATATAATTTTGTTTATTTAATAAATTAGATGATATTAAAAATCCTACGATATCTTCAATAGAATTACTATTAATATATCTTTGATCAATTAAATTATTAGATGATATTAAAAATGATGTAATATCAGTAATAGAATTACTATTAATATAATTTTGTTTATTTAAAAGATTAGAAGAAATATAAAAACTTAAATTATCAATAATAGAATTACTATTAATATAATTTTGCTTATTTAATAAATTAGAAGAGATATAAAAACTAACAATATCTTCAATAGAATTACTATTAATATAATTTTGTTTATTTAAAATATTAGATGATATTAAAAATGATGTTATTTCTTGAATAGAATTACTATTAATATAAAATTGAGAATACAATTGATTACTTGATAAATAATTATTATAAATAGTATTACTACTAATATAATATTGAGCAAGTAATACATTAGAATTTACATATATATCATTAATATTTATTCCTTTTTCTTTTAAATTTATAGTTGCATTTATAATAGTACCACTTATAGTTCCATTAACTGTTAATGTAGATGTAATATTTGTAGTTGTAGCAATACCAACATTTCCTCCTAATGGATTAATCGCTATATTATAATTATAAGTAGTTCCTTTTATAGTTTGTATAGTAGCAATATTAGTAGATGATGGAGGCGTAATATATATTTGATAATTATTATTACCGTAAGTATTACTATCAACAACATATAATGATTGTAAATAAGTTTTACCTCTAATATCTAATAATACTAATGGATTATTTGTACCTATGCCAATATTACCACCAGATGGATTAAAAGAAATATCTGAATTACCATTTTCTGTTAAAGATTGTATAATAGCTGAATTATTAATACTTGGAGGATCTAATATTAACTTATTATTAGCATTATAACCATCGACAACAGTTAAATTTTCAGTATATGTAGAACCTCTAACATGTAATAATGCTAATGGATTTGTAATACCTATACCAACATTTCCACTATTTCTAACAGTAAATAATGTTTTATCAAATATAATACTACTATATGCTGATTTAGTACTTATAGTAAATGAACAAGTACCTGGTATTTTTGTAGCTGTTGCTAATGACCCATTATCAGATTGCCCACCTCCATTAATACATATAGCACACCCCCAATATGATGTATAATAATTATCACCATTATAAACACTCGTAATACCTCCATTTTTACTAATAATGCGTTGTTCAATAATAGCAGAAGGGATATTATAAGGGGGGCTAAATAGTATATCTTCATAAATAACTAAATTTTTATTTATATTTAAATTACCTGTAATCGTGCCGCCTGCTAATTCTAAATAATGAGAAACCAATTCATTAGTTGCATAAGGTAATAATATATTAGTTATAGAATTACTATTAATATAACATTGATCCGATAAATTATTAGAAGAAATATAAAAACCAGTAATATCACTTATAGAATTACTATTAATATAATTTTGTATTTGTAATGTATTTGATGATATATAATAATCTAATACATCAATAAATATATTACTATAAATTAAATCAGTTGGAACACCAATTAAATTATTCCAAGATATATTAGATATATTAGAACCAGAACCTGTTATTTCATTTTCAGCATTTATATTTGTTGCATTAACACTACCTGGTGTATAATAATCACCTGTTGTATAAAGACTTCCGTATACAGTTATACTTTTATAAGTTGTTATAGATATATCAGTTTGATTAAAAAAAGGTATATCATTAAGATCATTATATGATATACTTTTTAAATATTCATCACTATTAGTACTAAATTTAACAGTACCATCATCTCTTAATGAAAAAGAAGAATAATTACCAGTAGTATTATTAATTAAAATTAATTCTTCTAATAATACAGATTTAGAAAAATCGGTAATAGGATCAACAATTTTTAAAATATTATTACTGGTAGTGATTTTTAAATCACCAATATATATATTACTTGATAAATTTATATCTTTCCATCTTGAATTTATTTCACCAATTACATATACATCATCTTCATAAGGTATTATATCACCGTCAAAAATAGCATTTGATGTAAATAAATCGCCTTTAATTGTTAAATTATCATTATATATATTTGAAATTATATATTTATTACTAGTTCCTTGACTTAATTGGTCTAATGTTTTATCACTAAAATTAATATTCCATATCATTGAACCGTCGCCAATTAAAAAATCAGCAAATGCATATCCTTTTACATCAATATTATATCTTGGTAATAAATTATTAATGCCAACTTTATTATCAATAACAATAAATGGAGGTCCTGAATTATTTATAACAACATTTTGTAAATTATTATTTAAATCAACATTTATATTTAATAAACCATTATTAATATTTAAATTAGAATTAGTAAAATTAAAATTTACAACATTACAATTTACAACATTACTTGATATATTATTATTATTATAAATATTACTTGTTATACTACCTCCTCCGCTACCTCCACCACTACCTCCTCCACTACCTCCTCCACTACCACCGCCATTAACAACAATATTAGAAGTACCATCAAATAAAAAAATATTAGAAGCATATAATGTACCAATTATATGTAAATCATTATTATAAACATTATTAGTAATAAATGAATTACTAGTTCCATTTGGAATATTATCAGCAGTAGCATTTGCACCTAAAAATGAATTAGTATTAAAAAATAAATTAGAAGATCCTTGTTTTATATTATCAGTTGTTATATCATTTAAATTAATATTCCATAACATAGAACCATCGCCTCTAAAATAAGTTGAATTAGTAATACCATAAACATCTAAATTATATTTAGGTGTAACATTATTCATACCAACATTACTACCAACAACTAAAATAGGAGGTCCTTTTCTATTAATTCTAATAGTTTGATCATTATAAATATTAAAATTTAAATTTAATTTATTTGAAGCATTAAATGATATATCATTAGTTAAATAATGTTTATTTAATGTTTTAGCATAATTAGAACTTAAATTATTTATACTTTCATTATATATATCTAATAAATTACAACCTTGTATTATAATATTTGACGCATTAATTAAACCATTAACTGTTAAATTATTATTTATAGTATTATTTACAATAAATGTGTTACTATTGCCTTGTTTAATATTATCAGTAGTAATAAAAGAAATATTAGAAAAAAAATTCTGATTAGCAAGGTCTTTATTATAATATATATTTGTAAATCCCTGAATTATATTATCACTTGTAATAGTTGTTAATGATGATATAAATCTAGATTTAGTAAAAAATAAATTAGAAGAACCTTCTATAATATTATTAGTTGTATTAGAACTTAAATAATTATTAAAACGTTCTAATGTAAAATATAAATTACTAGTTCCTTCCTTAATATTATCTGTTGTTTTTGAATTTAAATTACTATTAATTAAATTAGTAACATTAATAGCATTGTAATATAAATTACTTGTACCTTGTTTTATATCATCAGATGTTTTTGTAGATATAAAACTTTCAAAGCTTGTATTTATACGACTTAATGTAAAAAATAAATTAGAATTTCCTTCTGGAATAATATCTGTTGTTATTTTATTTAATACTAAAATAAAATTATTTGTTGCTAATTGTTCTGTAAAATAAAAATTACTATTTCCTTCTTTTAAATTATCTGTTGTAATATTTGTTAAATTACTATTAAATTGTTGTACAAAGCGATTATATGTATAATATAAATTACATGTACCTTCAACTAAAATATCTGTTGTTTTTGTTTTAATTATATTATTAAATATATTACTAAAATAATCATAATTAAAATATAAATTAGCAGAACCTTGTTTTATATTATCAGTAGTTATATTTAATAAATTACTTGTAAAAACATCATTTGCTCTATTAATTGTATAATATAAATTTGAATTTCCTTCTTGTAAATAATCAGTTGAAATAATATTTATATTTCTAATAAACGCATCATTTATACGATTAGTTGTAAAATATAAATTTGATGTACCTTCTTGTAAATTATCTGTTGTTTTATCCGATAAATTTATATTTGTTATATTATAACCATCTCCAATAATTTGTCCTGTCGCTATTATATTTTTAGCAATAATATCATCTGTAATAATATTATTAGTTTGAAATGTATCTATTTCATTCCATGATAAATTACCATATTTATCTGTTGTAAGCATAACACGAGTAACATCATTTGGTAATATTGGTAATGTATATATAATATTTTCAGTTAATGTATTATTAACATTAAATGTTATTGTATTATTATTGGTATTATTTATTAATAATTTATCAATATTAATACCACCTTTAATATTTAAAGATGATTCATTATCAAATAAAAAATTGTCTAAATCATTAAATGTATAACCAATTCCAGTAGGAATATTTAAAAATAATACTTCATTCGTAAATGTATCATATTTACAAATAATATTATCAATATTTAATGAATATTTATTATTATTTATATTATTACCAATAATAATTGGATTAATTCGTGTATCAAATATTATATTTGATATATTATTATTTCCTATTACTATTGCATTTTCTGCATAAGATTTTGTAAAATTACTATTACCTATTATTATTGACTCATATATCAAATTATCACTATTGTCATTTCCTAATATTATTGAATTATTTCCTGCTATTGAAAAGTTTTTACCAAATGCTATATTATCTGTTCCTTTTATATTAATATTTATACCATTTACTATATTATAATTAGTATTATTATAGGCATCTTTAATAATATAAAAATCACTAAAAATTAAATTAGTTATATAATTATATAAATTAATATCACTATTGTTATTATAATTAATAATATTTGATGATAAATAATATTCTAATCTAATATTATTTATATTATAATTAAATAATGTATTATTCCAATTAATATTATTAGTTCTATTATAATTTAAATTATAATTATTTTGATTATAATAAAATCCTAAATTAAAATTATAAATATTTAAATTACTATTTAAATTATCAAATATTACTGATGGATTTACATTAAAACTTAATAAAAAATTATCATTTATTAATGTATTATTAATATTATATTTAATATATTGATAATCAATATTATTATAATCTATTAAAAAATTATTACTTGATATATAATAATTATTATATATCTTAAAATTAATTGTTTTAAAAATATTATAATATTTTGTTGTATTATATAATTTATTATATATTATATTTTTATTATCATTCGTATATGTTGAAAAATATTTTAAATTTATATTTTTAATATTATTATTTAATATAATATTACTTGTATTATTTAATAATACTATTGGTATTGTACTACTAATAATATTATCAGTAGATAATGTAATTAAATTTGTATTTGTAAATAAATATTGGTCTTTTAAATTTACAATATTATTATTTAATATTGTAAATTTTATTGTAATATTTGTTAATGATGCATAATTATATCCTGATGATACATTAATTATACAATAATCAATATTACTATTATAATAATTTTGATATATTATATCATTTATATTTAATAAATTAAATGACGATATTGAATTTCTATTTATATCTGATATAAAACCAATATTGGGATTTTTAACAATTGTAAATATTATATTATCAGTTTCATTATAATTTATACATTTTAATAAATTATTTTTCAAATATACATGATCAAAACTTGCTAATATTATATTTGTATCATAATTATTAAATATAATATCCTTTGAAAATATTGGTTCATTATTTATTATTATTGAATTATTTATTGTATTTATATTACCAAATATTCTTTCTATTGTTATTGTTTTTTCTATTCCTTTAATATTTTCATTATCAATTATGATATAAGGAGTTATACCATAACTATCAAATATTTCACCAGAATTTTCATTATTTATATAATTAATATCTTTTATATTTTCTACAATATTATTTTGTATTGTACCATAATTTGGTAATGTACTTAAATAATATAATATTTTATATGTTCCATTTTCAGGTACAATTCCATCATTTGTAAAATTTATAATATTATCATTATCTAAATAAGGTTTTGCTATTCTTTTTATTATTGTTATTGGTATAGTAATATTTAAATTATTATTAATTAAATTATATATTGAATTATTTGGTAATCTTAATTTATTATCATTTAATATATAATTTGAATTATTAGTTGTTAATATTATATTATTTATATTATTATCTATTATATCTGTATTATTTAATAATATATATGATTTACCATGTATTATATATGAATTATATCCTAATTCTGGTAAATAATTTCTAAATAAATCATAATTATCTATATTTATATATTGATTATAACTATTAATATTATTATAACTATTAAATGTATTAGTATATATAGAATTAATATTATTATAAAATAAATTATTTATTGGATTTGCTAATATATTTGTTATATCTGTATTTAATATATTACTATTAAAATATAATAAATTATGATAAAATATTTTTGAATTATATATATTATTATTAGCACCCAACGTTATAATATTATTTCCTTGAACTAAATTATTATATCCTAATGATATATTTGATATTCCTAATCCATTATTATAATTTCCTATCGATATACTATTATTATCTGTTTTATTATAATAACCAATTGATATTATATTATTTATATTATTTGTATTATTATCATAACCTATAATAATATTTTTAGTTCCATTTAATATATTACTACCTGCATTATAACCTATATATACACATTCGGTAGTATATTTTGCAATATATCCTGCTTTTTGTCCTATAAAAACATTGTTATTATCCAATAAGTATTTTCCGCATTCTCTGCCGATTCTAACAGAATTAAGAGATCTTGTTAGTATATCATCGTATATACTAAACAGAACCTCCCCGCTTGGTAATATTTTGGACATATATTTAATATATAATACTACTTTTTATTATATTAATTTATTAAACTATTATACATTATTAAGATATAATTATTTATTTTTATTTTCTAATTCTAGTATTCTCTGTTCTAGAATTTGTATTGATTTTACTAAATATGGTATTATCTTTTCTTGTCTTACTCCTTTATAATTAAAATATTTACATATACTTTCTGGTATTATTTTTTCTATTTCTTGTGCTATAAATCCTATATCTTCTTTTGTTCTCATTTCTTGAGGTAAATCTTCATGATCTTTCCATGTATATTTTACTGGATTTAATTTTTTTATTATATCTAATGATAAATCTAATGGTTTTATATTTTCTTTTAATCTTATATCTGATATCGCTGATGATGCTGTTACTGTTCCTCTAACTAATAAATTATTACTTCCATCTAATCTCATATTTACTACTGTTCCATTATACCAATCATGAATATAACCACTTGGCACAGCATGCCATAATGTTGTTGTTGATATACCTATTGAATATGGTACATTTGCTGCTAAATTTTTTAATATTATTAGCGTTCCTGTACTTGCTGATTCTCCTATTCCTATTAATGGTATTGCTTCCGTTGATGTATTATTTATTTCTAATAATCCAGATTTATATATATTAAATATATTTTTTGTTCCAGAATACCATGAATGTTTCGCAGCTGATGGAACACTATACCATAATGTTGTTGTATCAACACCTAATGCATACGGTACATCAGTTATAGATGGTGCATTCATTAATATTAATCGTGTTCCTGTTGCTTTTAATAAATTTCCTGTATTACCCACCGTTGGAATACTTAATGTTGGTGCATTTACTATTTCTAATAAACCACTATTGTAAATATTAAATATATTTTTTAATGTTGTACCAGATACAGTATACCATTGATAATTAAATCCCGATGGAACATAACACCACATTGAACTATCCGATACTCCAATTGAATAATTATCACTTGCTGTAGAATGTAATATTATACGAGTTCCTGTACTTACAGCGGTTGTTATTGTTGTTGCTATTGGAGCACCAGGTGTATTATTAGTATTTGATATGAATTCTAAAACACCATCATTATATATATTTATTATTTGTGATGTTCCAGTATACCATATATATTTTCCAGTTGATGGAACACTATACCATAGTATATTTGTATTAACACCCAATGCATATGGTGTTTCAGTTGAAGAACCATTCATTAATATTATTTTTGCTCCTGTTGATGCAACATTTCCAATACCAACTACAGGATTTCCTACTGTACTTGTTGTGTTTTCTATTAATCCATTACTATAAATATTAAATATATTAGTAGTACCAGAATACCATTGAAAATAACTTAATGCAGGTACATAATACCACATTGATGATGTATTGACACCAATCGAATATGTATTTGTTGTTGTTGAAAATAATATAATTCTTGTACCTGTACTTACACTTGTTCCAATACCTGCTGTTGGTGCTGCGACAGCATTGCCTTTATTTACATTTGCTACATTAGCAATACTTGATGTAAATTCAAATATACCATTATTATATAATATATTTGTATTTATTGTTCCAGAATACCATTTATGAACATATTTTGCAGGAGTACAATACCACATTGATGTTGTTCCAATTCCTATTGAATAAGGCGTATCGCTATATATATCAGTTAATAGTGTATTATGTAATATTATTCTTGTACCAGATGACGGTGTTGTATTACCTGCAGCAGCTGTTGGATTAGCTAGTGTTCCTATAGATGATGCTATTAAATTACATATTTCAATTATTCCAGAATTATATATAGATACTATATTATTTGTTCCAGCATACCATTTAAACATTGATGATATAGGAACACAATTCCATAATGCAGCAGGACCTACACCAATAGAATAAGGTGTATTTGTTAAAAAACCTGTTGTTAATGGATTGTGTAATACTATTCTAGTTCCGGTTGAATATTGTTTTACAGCAGCTCCTAATGTAGGTATTGCCAAAGTTCCAATTGATGCTGATATTAAATTTACAAATTCAAATATACCTGTATTATATATTTTTATAATGTTATTTACACCTGTATACCATTGAAAATATCCTGTCGATGGTGCAGAATACCATAAAGTATTAATAGTAGTTCTTGTAGTTTCAAAAGTAGAATAACATGTACCAATACCTATTGCAAATGGTACTTCCAATGAAACATTCTTTATTATTATTCTTAATCCCGCACTTCCTAATGTTGTTGCTGTTGCAGCTACAGGCGCTGCATAAGTTGTATCTAAACTTTTTATTTCTAATAAACCATTACTATAAAGATTATGTATATTATTAATTCCGGAATACCATGAATGATTTGCTGTTGATGGAACACAATACCATAAACATGTAGAACCAATTCCTAATGAATATGGTGTTTCAGTTGCAGTACTATTCATTAATATTATTTTTGTTCCTGTACTTGCAGCGGTTGATATACCAACTGATGGAAAATTTATACTTGTTGTATTTGTATTTACTAATAATCCATTATTATAAATATTAAATATATTTGTTGTACTAATATACCACGCATGATATGCTCCAGTTGGAACACAATGCCATAAATATGTACTTCCTATACCTATTGAATATGGTGTATTTGTTGAATCTGAATTCATTAATATTATTCTTGCACCTGATGTAGATGTGTATCCAATACCAACAACCGGAGGATTAATATTAGTTGTATTTGTATTTTCAATTAATCCATTATTATATAAATTAAATATTGAATTTGTTGTTACTGAACCATTATACCATTTATAAATATAACTGGCAGGCACATAATGCCATAATGTACTTGAATCCACACCAATAGAACATGTATCAGTAGATGTACTATATAATATTATTCTAGTACCTGTACTTACTGTAACACCAAAACCTAATTTAGGAACAGCAGGTGTATTTATATTTCCAGATGCTATATTTACAAATTCTAGAATTCCATTATTATATATTGTATTTGTATTTTGTGTTCCAGAATACCATTGATGTATTCCGGTTGTTGGTACACTATACCACATTGATTTTGATGTTGATGTTGTACCAATACCAATACCAACAGCAAATGGTACATCACTTGTATTTAAAATAATAATTCTTGTTCCAGAACCTGACGCTGTTCCTGTTCCACTAGATGGAACAGCAGCTGTAAATGTTGAATTTGATAATTCTAATAATCCTATAGCATTTAATGTTAATATATTTGTAGTTCCAACATACCATTTATAATTACATGATGTTGGTACACAATTCCATAAAGAACTTGTTTCTAATCCAATAGCATATCCAGTATTAGTTGTAGGTGCGGCACTTCCTAATAATAATATTCTTGTTCCAGTACCACACGAATATGAAAAACTAGGCTGACTAACAGCATTTAATGACGGCAATGATGGAAATTCTAATATTCCTGAATTATATAATATTAATGTATTATTTATACCAGAATACCATAAATGTTTATTATTTGTTTGAGAACAATACCATAATCCAGCAGAACTAATACCAATAGAATATGGAGTATCAGAACTCGTAGATAAATTAGATTGTAATATAATTCTTGAACCAGATGAAGATAAATTACCACTTCCAATAACAGGTATTGCGGTATTTGTATTTATTAATTCTAAAATACCTGGTGTATATAAATTTAATACATTATTATTTGATATATACCATTTATAACTAGTATTTGCGGGCGCTGAATGCCATGTATTATAATTAGAATCTATTCCTATTGATGCAGGATAATCAGTCGTATTTGCAGTATTATAATAAAACATTATTCTAGTACCAGTACCACCAAATGGTATTGCAGAATTATTTAATGGTATTGAATTTAATGTATCTGTATAATTAAATTTAATATTTTTATTATTAAAATATAAATTTTTTGATGATGATATATTATTATTTGAATCTACAAATAATGATGTATTTGTTATTATTCCTAATAATAAATTATTTAAAATATTACTATTTATATAATTATTATTTAAATTTACATAATTAATATCATTTGATGATACATATTGATAATTTAAAACAATATTATTATAATTAGTTATAGCTAAATTTCTTAATGCAACTGTATCAAACCCATAATTTATATTAATATTACTTATAATATTACATGAAATATAAGATGATATATAATTATTTAAAATATTACTATTAATAAAATTATTATATAAATTAAAAGAATTTAAATTATTTGATGATATATAATTACAACTTATAAATACATTACTTAAATTTATTATTGCATTATTTCTTTGTATTATAGTATCAAAACCTATATTACTTGCTACATATTTTAAATTATTACATGATATATAATTATTATTTAATATATTATTTAATATATTACTATTTATAAATGTTGTACTTAAACATACATTTGATAATTGATTAGATGTTATATATGGTAATAATTGATTATTTAATATTGTTGTATTTATTAAATTATTATTTAAACTTATATTATTTAATAAATTTGATGATACATATATATTATTTATATCTGTATTTGTATAAAATTTAAATACTACTATTCCCGAACTTCCTAATCCTCCATTACCATCTCCTCCTGTTCCAGTATTTATTGTTTTAACACTTGAATTAAAACCTGAAAAACTTCCAGATCCACCAGATCCATATATTATATTTGTTCCAGTTATAATTGAATTATAACCTATTCCTCCAATATTATTATTACCTGCTGTTAATGCTCCTCCACCACCACCACCATAACTTGAACTGCCATTTCCTCCTCCTTTTACTAATCCTATACCTAAATTAGAACTCCATCTGGTACCTCCATCAGCACCCATACTATTAGTTCTTGATACATCTGTTGTTTGCATTTGTGTATAACGAATTATTACAATACCACTTCCGCCGGTACCACCTCCTCCACTACCATCACCGCCTCCTCCTCCGCCGGATCCTGTATTAACAACACCATTACCTCCATAACTTAATGATGCTCCGCCAGATCCTCCAACTTGTACTCCCATATAAGAACCGCCAATTCCAGGTACATCGCCCGCACCATTCCACCCACTACCTGCTCCTCCTCCTCCTACTACTAAATTATTACCAGTTATTGTAATATTTATTGCATCACCTCCATTACCAGCATAACATGTTGTTAAAGGTCTAGTTGCATTACCTCCTGCGCTACCTGCGCCGCCACCACCACCACCGGATAAATAACCAGCGCCGTGATATGTTAATGCCGAACCTCCTTTATAACCAAATCCATTAGTACCCGTATTTATAGCTAACCCACCAGGTGCATTTGTTGTATCACTAACAATATTACGCCATCCAGCACCACCTCCACCACATCCACCAAAATGACCATCGTATACTCCATCGGACGCCCACGTACCATTACCATAACCACCACCATTAACTTTAAATAATGGTGTACTTTCATCAACAATAGTAATACTTGATGGACCGCCGTCAGTATTCTGAGTACCGCCAGCACCAACAGATACATTATATGAAACATTAGCAAGAAACTTATAAGTAATCATACAATACGCACCTGCGCCACCGCCACCGCCATGACCTAAACCACCACCACCTCCTCCTCCGATCATAAAAATAGTAGCAATAGTATCATATTGAAAGAAAAATGTATTAGTAGAACCAGATAATGCACTAAAATAATAATCTCTATCAGTATTTATAACTTTATAAATTTTTAATATAGTAAATGGATTATATAAAAATCCATCATTTCCATTATTTATACCAGATGCATTAACACCTCCACCACCACCAGAACCTCCAATTGTAGGAGGTGTAACATAAGTATATCCAGCAACTTTAATTGATAATGGTATAGCATCGATTAAATATATTAATAATATTGTTGATATTCCTTTTAATTCCGCGTCTGTTAATAATTGATCCCATATTATAAGATATGTAAATGCCCAATCACTTTGTTCTGAATTTCCATTTATAGTTAATATACCCCCACCTCTTCCTCCGCCGGTTCTTCCTAATGCAATTCCATCAATTATTACATTATTTGGATTAGTTGAACCATTTTTAGAACAAAAAACCAACCAATTATTTATAGGACCGGTTCCTGTATCACTATCTGAAGTTATCCATCCCTCATAATGAGCAACACCTCTTTTATTACCATGATGTCCATGTAACCAATTAAATGAAGGCGATTGTAATATTCTATTACGATTACCTTCACTATTATATTTAGTAATTGAACATATTGTAAAATTAGTAGGTATACTTCCAGCAGGCCATGTTATACCAGCTGCTGTGTTACCATATATATATGTAACATTACCAGCAGCACCACTTCCGGATGCTGTTGTTTGTGTAATAGTACCAAATGTAGTTGCATGTCTATTATTTCCAGAAGAATCTAATAATAAATATGTTCCAGAACCATTATTTACAAAATCAGCAGCAGAATAAATACCCCATGGTTTTTTATTAGCAAAAATACTATATGGTAATGCTGTATTATTATAAGTAGAAGAACTTCCAGTCCCACCCGATGATGCTTTAAATACTATATTATTTTTATTATATACATAACTAGATTTATTATTATTACCAACTGTTATATAATATGTATCAGGGTTTAATAATAAATTACTTATATAAATAACTTCGCCACCACCGCCGCCACCACTATATGTACCAGTTCCTCCATTACCGCCGCCGCCAACTATTAAAACATCGCATATAACATTTGTTAAAACTTGTATTGCATAAGATGCGGTAGTATCAGTAAATTTATATAAATAACCATTGTTTGCGGTAGTTATAAGTTGTTGTATCGCATTATTATAATAAATAAAAGGTAAGTTAAATTGATATAATATTTTATTAGTAATAATATTACCTGTTACATTTATATTACCACCTACATTTAATTTTTCTGGAACACTTGTAATACCAATTCCTACATTATAACCAATAAATATATTACTTGTAACCACGGTTGATGCTGGTACAATAGTTGTATAACTAAAAATACCATAATATAATAAATTTATTTGCAATTGTGATATAACTAAATTTGCATATACTCTCAAATCATCAATATTACCATTCCAATATCCAGATCCCCATCCATTTCTTCCTATAACTAATATATTATTTGATATTAATGAACCAGTTGATTGTCCTGATGCGATTAAAACTCCATTTCTATATATATATTTCATTCCATTAGAATTATCATAACTATAAACCATAAAAACCCATGTATTAGTATCATTATAATAACCAGAATATATATCATCTCCGTAAAATCCAAAATAATAATTATTATTACATATACCAATATGTAAACTAGAATCATAAATATCAGAACTTCCTAATCCCAAAAATATACAATTATCTATATTTAAAGGATAAACCCATACTGATATACTAAAACTAATTCCATTTAAATAAAGAGAAGTACTACAAGTTAATGATTGACTTAAATTTATATCAAGTAATAATGAACTCGCTCCTTTTACACGAGTTGTAGTAGAAATCATTGATGCATCATTGTCTGATAATGTATAATTATTGCCACTAGAATCAATATTAATTCCAATATTATTATCAAATTTATACCATACTAATGGATTTATTATATTATTGTAAATATCATAAATATTAGGATATGAATAATCATAATATTTATTAGTCCCATTTGTTAATGTTGATATACCATTATTATTATTAAAAGTATAATTACCAGTTAAATTAGTTATAGTATAACTTAAATTACTATTAAAAAATATAATATCAGTTGATTTAAAATTATATATATTAGGTCCTATACTATCATAAGTAGGTAATGTTGTTAAAGTTGCTGTAATATTACTCCATTGACTATTTACAACTAAATTATTAATATTATTAGATGTTACATATGGTGCTAAAAAATTATTTAAAATATTACTATTAATATAATTATAATTTTTATTTATATAATCAATTTGATTTGATGAAATAAATACATTATTTATATTTTGTATATTATTATTAAATTTAATAACAACTATACCAGAACTTCCTAAACCTCCATTACCATCTCCTCCACTACCTGTATTACTTATTTTGGTTGTTGGTAAAAATCCAGTTTTACTTCCAGTTCCTCCTGAACCATATATAATACTATTTTGTGTTATTGTTGATGTAAATCCATTACCTCCTATATTATTATTACCAATAGTTACTGCTCCTCCGCCACCACCGCCTGTTAAAAATGAACCAGAACTACTATTATTAACTAAACCATAAGCAACATTAGAATTCCACGGAGTTCCTCCTAATGCTCCGTATTGATATATTGAACCTCCACCACCAGAACCACCAGAAGTAGATGTATTAATATATATTAATAAATTACCATTATATAATTCATTAATTTGGGTTAATGTTAATATAAGATTATAATATATTCTAAAATCATCAATTTTACCATTTAAAAAATTATTTGTTGTTCCAGATAATGTTCCTATATAAAAATTATTATCACTTGTTAAATTAACACTTCCAACAGCAGATTTAACTAAAATACCATTTCTATATATAATTTTAGTTTTATTAACATTATTATATGTACATACCCAATAAACCCAATTACCAACATCATTAGCATTTGCTGTACTTTGAATATCATCATCCCAAAATCCAAAATTTAAATAATTTGTAACATATTTAATATTTAATTGAGAACCTTGAGAACTATCTTTTACTCCCGATGATACAATTGTACAATTATTATTAACTAAATATACCCAAAATGCAATACTAAAACTTTTACTTGATAAATTAATAGTATTTACATAAAAATACTGACTTTTACTACTATCTAAATTAGCACATTGTAATCCTTTTATACCAGATACTAAAGATGGATTATTAACAGTAGATAATGTATTATTATATCCGCCTGCATCATTACCAATACCATCAATATCAAATTTATACCATACATTAGGATTAATTAAATTATTATTAACATTTAATAAATTTGGATAAGAATTATCAATATATATATTATTAGCATTTGATAATGTTGCTCTACCATTATTAAAAATTAAATTATAAATTCCAGCTACAATTTTTATTAATATATAATTATTATTCCAATATATATATGTATTATTTATTATATTAATATTAACACTATTTGCTGTATATGATATTATATTATATGTTCCACCAGTACCCCCACTATTTGCTGTAAATAAATAGCCAGAACTATTAAATATACTTGTTTCTTTATTATTATTACCAACACTTATATAATAAGCACCATTAAATGTATAATTTGTTAAATATATTACTTCGCCTCCTCCACCTCCACCACCATAAATACCAGTACCACCATTACCACCTCCACCAACAACTAAAATATCACAATTTATACTATTATTAAATATGATAGTATAAATTGAACTGGTAGAAGTAAAAGCAAAATAATTATTATTTATAGTAAATAAATTATTAAGTTGAGATATAGTTGGTAATATTAATGTTGTACCTAATAATAAATTAGTTACAGATAAATTACCAGTAAAATAAGAATTACCACTAACTTTTAATGTTAAATTTGTATCTACAACGGTTGTTCCAATACCAACAGTTCCATTATAATATAAATTATTATATACATTATTAACAGCCCATTGACTTGCTATAATAATTTTATTTATAATATTTGATGATACAAATGGTGATATAATACTAGTTATAGTATTACTATTTACATAATTATTATTTGCAATTAAATAATTTATATTATTTGAATTTATATATATATCATTTATATTAACATTATTATTAAATTTAAATATAATTGTTCCTGCTGTTCCTACACCACCATTTCCATCTCCACCAGAACCTGTATTATTATTTTTTACTTGTATTGTTGATCCTATATATGCACCAAATCCACCTTTACCATAATATACATCATTTCCTGTTATAGATGATAAATATCCGGTAGTTCCAACTGATGTTCCACCCGAACCTCCTTTAGTTAATATACCATCAGCACCATTATTAACCATACCAGTAATATAATTACACGACCAATAATTATTAACTAATGCTCCTGTTTTATATGATGCACCACCATAACCACCACCACCAGAACCTCCTTGAGTTGGTAAAATAGAACCTGTACTACTACCGCCAGTACCACCACATAATGCTAAAAATAATAAATTGCCACTAGAATTAATAATAGCTGAATATTTTTCAGGATTACCAACTATTATATTATAAATACCTGGTAACATTAAATAATTTGACACATAAATAACTTCTCCAGCACCACCACCACCTGAAAAATTACCATATCCACCATTACCACCGCCACCTACTACTAATATATCACAATATGTAGGTAATAAAAATTCTATACTATTTGTAAAATTTAATATATTAAATGCATAATAATATGTATTTAATGTATTTGGTATTAAATTTGGCAATGTAATAATACCATTTATATTTATTTTAGGAAAATAATATCTATCATTAACAAAATAATTATTAGCAATTAATGTACCGTATAAATAACTATCACCATAAACAGAAAACTTTTTTGAAACATTTATATTTGTTGTTCCTATACCAACATTAGTATAACCATTATTATAATAATTTATAAATACATTACTATAACTAGTTGTCCATTGTGTAGTACCACTAATAATAATATTACCAATATTAGCACTTGTTAAAAATCCTTGATTTATAACAATATTAGATAATACATTTGAATTTACATAATCTACTAAAATATTATTTATGCTATTACTTGTAATATAATTATTATTATAAATAATATTATTTATATTATTACTTGAAACATAAGGTAATAATAATGTATTTGTTATGTTTGATGATGAATTACTTGTAAATATTTCAGGAATATCTAATAAATTACTCCATCTTAAATATTTTATATTTGAGCCAACACCAAAATAATTATTAGCATTAATATCATTATAAATAAATAAATTTCCTGTTGGATCTATATAAAAAGAATTTTCAGGACAATTGTGACTTAATCTAAATTGATTAATCCAACCTATATTATTTTGATTATTATAACCATAATCACCTATAACAAATTCTAAATTTTCATTATATCCTATTCTAATTTGTCTATTATTATAAATAATATTTTTTGTTAATATTAAATATCCATCATTTCCTATTATTGAACTATCCCCAATACATAATGGTGCTATTGGTGTTGTATTATTTATACCTATATTTCCATCACTTCTAATTGTAATTATATTATTGTTATTTTCAAAACTATTATGACTTAAACTAATATCTAATTTTGTTCTTGAATATATTGCTGCGTCTTCCCATCTTGATACATTAAAATTAACTTTTGCTCCAAATATATTACTATATCCTTGTCTGCATAATTTTAAGACTGGTAATTTATCATTTATATTATTTATTGATATATTATTTGTTAATATACATGATGTACCATTTAAGGTATCATCTATATTATTATTATTATTTACTTTATTACCAATATATATATTACCATTAATTTTAACATTTCCAACTATTTCTACTTTTTCTGTTTGAATTGTTGTACCAATACCAACATTTCCATTTATTATTAAATTATTTAAAACCTGATAACCTAAAAACCCAGATTCTGCTATTAATGCTAAATAATTAGTTATTCCTTGATAACCTATATATCCGCATCTTACATTATCTCCATTAAAAAATGATATATATCCGCAATTATTATTTAAACCACCTACATTTAATGTTAAATATCCGTAATTATTAATATTATCATATACTCTTAATGTACCACTTATATCTAATTTATTTATTGGATTACTTACACCAATACCAATATTACCAATATTATAATATATATTATTACCATTATTACTCCATTGAGTGTTTTTTATATAATTTAATGTTCCATAATTTGTTAATAATTTAGTTAATATATTACTATTTATATATTCTTGTTCTAATACATAATTTGATGTTATATATTTTTGTTCAAATAATACATTACTTGTTATTAATAATGGTATATTATTAATATTACTCCATTGAATATTTGATAATCCTCCCCCATCTGCTATTATTCCATTATTATTAATTTGTAATTTTTCATTTCCATTTATTGAAAATCCTATTATATTACATGAATGATATATACCTGTATTTATTTCATCTTGCCATGTAAAAGATGGATTATCTTTATTATCATTTAATCCATAAAATTTTGATATATTACTATTCATAAATTTTATTATTATACATCCATTTGCGCCATTCCCTCCATTTCCTAAATAACCACCTCCACCACCTCCTCCTCCGGATGTTATTCCGTTATTACCATTTATATTATCATTATTTCCGCCATCACCGCCTGAATAATATATAATATTATTATTAATTATTTTACTACCATATCCTGCATTATTACCTGTTATATTTTGATAACCACCTCCACCTCCTCCTCCATAAAATTCATAATATCCTTTTATATTTATTAATAAACCAATTCCGCCATCACCTGCTATATTATTTATAGCATTATTACCACTACTACCTATTCCACCTCCTCCACCACCAATTATTATATAATTATTTGCATTATTAATACCACTTCCTCCATTATTACCTACCCCATTTATATTATAAGATTTACCTCCTTCATATGTTATTGAATTAATTCTATCTAATATACCGTCAAAACCAGATCCACCACCACCACACCCCCCGTCTTTACCATTATTATATATTAATCCACCACCAGCACCACCTCCTGAAACTATTAATATATTGCTATTATATATACTTATAGATGTATTATCGCCGTTAGTTGCATATTGTAATGAATTATAAATACCACCATTACCACCTTTGCCAATATTTAAATTATAAATAATATCCTTATAAAAAATAAAATTACCATAATAATATGAACCAGCGCCGCCACCACCACCAAAACAATCACCACCGCCGCCGCCGCCACCAATCATAAAAATTTGACATTCGCAGTTTCTATCAAATATAATAATATTAGAATTTAAAATAGAATCAAATACATAATAATAATCAGATGTATTATTAATATTATTACATTTTTCATAATTATTATTAATATTAATTAAAGGAAAATTATTATTAGTACTATAAATATTTTTTAATGAAATAACATTATTACTATTTATTATAAAATTACCATAATAATAAGTATATATTGATTCTGCCTGCGGAACATTATTTATATTACACCAATTAATATTTGTAATATTTGAACCAATACCTATATATTCGGTAGCATTAACAATTCCATTTACATCTAAATTATATAAAGGATATTGTGTATTAATACCAACAAAATTATCAGTTACAGTAAATGGAAAATTATTATCATTAATAATTTCAGTACCATCTTCATTATAATAATTATAATTAATATTAACATAATTTAAATTATAATTTTGTATATCAACATTATTAGTATCATATATATCTTTAATAGTTGTTAAAGGCCCAATATTTGGTTCTGTATTAATACCTAAAAAAATATTATTAATATTAGAACAGCTTAAAGTACCTAAAATATTTAAATTAGAATCATAATAATTATTATTTAATAATAATTTATTAGAAAATCCAATATTTATTCCATCAATTGAATAATTATTTAAAATATTTTTAAAATTATCATTATATATTTTATTAGTAAAATATAAATTATTAGAACCTTCTAATATATTATCACTTGAAATATTATTAATATATTTTAAAAAATTATTAGAACTAAAATATAAATTACTAGAATATTCATTTTCAATAATATTATTTGTATTTAATTTAAATTTTAATGGTAATTTATAATATAAATTTGATGTTCCTTCTTTTATATTATCTGTTGTTTTTATAAAATTATCTATTATATTATTTACTTTTTGTTGTGTTAAATAAAAATTTGATGTTCCTTCTTTTATATTATCAGTTGCATATATTATATGACATAATAAATTTGAATCATAAAATAAATTAGTAGTTCCTTGTATTAAATTATTAGTTGTTATATTATTTAAATTACTAAAAAAATTCGTATTAAATCTATCTGATGTAAAATATAAATTTGATGTTCCTTCTGGTAAATAATCAGCATTAATATATCTATTATTTAATGCTTCATTCAATAAATAATTATCTTTTGATAATGAATAAAAAAAATTACTGGTACCTTCTTGTAATAAATCTGTTTTTACATTTATATATTCACTATTTATATATTTATTATATAAGTGAGTAGTATAATAAATATTAGATGTTCCTTGATTAATATTATTTGTTGTAATATATTTTATACTAATCAAAAAATATTCAAAACTTCTATTATAATTATAATATAAATTTTGAATACCTTCATTTAAAATATCTGTTGAATTTAATGTTATAAAATTATCAAATTGTGTTGTTATTCTTTCATAATTATAAAAATTATTTATTCTACCTTCTTGAATATTATCTGTTGTATTTTTTTTTAAATTTATATTTATTAATCCACTACCATCTCCACTTATTGTATTTGTTCTAATATTTATTGCTTTACATTCACCTGTTAATATTAAATGTAATATTTGAAAATCATTTACATCTAACCAATTTAAATTACCATTTGCATCACTTGATAATAATATATTTGTTATATTATCTTTTGGTATTGCTGGTAATATATATTCAATATTATTTAATAAATTTTCGTTATTTTTTAATGAAATATAAATATTACTATTATTTCTAATTTTTATTTCATCTGTTTTAAGACCGCCTTTAATATATAATGAATTTTTATTTAAATTTATATAATTTGAATTATTAAATCCTATTAATACTGGTATTTTTGAATTATATTTATAACCTAAACCTAAAAATAATGTTTTATTATTATTATCATCATATTTACATATTGTATTATCTATATTTAATGAAAATCTATAATCTTCTATATTATTTCCTATTACTATTCCATTATTATTATTTAAATTATTATTTCCGATTATTATACTATTACTGTTATATTTATTGTAATTTCCTATTATTATTGATTTATTACCATATATATTACTATTATTACCTAATATAATACCTTCGTTATTAATAATATTTATTCCATTTCCTATACATAAATTATTATTACCATTTATTATATAATTATTACCATATATTATATTATTATTATTTATTAAATATATATTATTACCTAATATATAATTATTTAAACCATTTATATAATTATTGTTACCTATTAAAAAATTTGAATTATTTCTATTTATATTTTCAGTTCCTAATATTACTGAATCATCTTTATTACTATTATTATTTCCTATTGTTATTATTGAATTAATATTATTATCATTATAATTTTTCCCTATTATTATATTAAATGCTCCTGATTTTACGGTTTTACCTGCTGAATTTCCTATAAATATACAATTATTTATATAATTTACTGAATAACCTGCATTTACACCTATTATAATATTTCTTATATCTTTCAATGATGTTCCTGCTTGCTGTCCTATCCTTATACTTTGTAATGTTTTTGTTATAATATCATTACAAACTGTAGATTTTGTATCACCAGATGGTAATATTTTAGACATAAATATTTTTATTTATATATTCTATATATGATTATATATAATAATATCAAAAATATATATTCATTCTAATTAGAAATGACTGTTAAAAAAGGCGGTAATGATTCTATATCTAGTTATTTTGATACTACAAATTTAGGTAATACTACTTCTTATAAATCTAATTTTAATACTAATATGATTAATGCTGCATTAAATTCTTTTAATGGTTCTCAATTTTCATTAGCACGACAAACAGCAGGCAATATTGATATTTCTAAATATACTACTAATCTTAATGATATTAATTATAGTAAACCATATGTTGCTTATAGTGAAACTAATAATATTAGAAATATTGTAAATAGTGGCAATAGTCAATCTCAATTTGCTCTTCAAAAAGGCGGTAATATGTTAATTAATAATATTCTTAAAAATAATTATAAAAAATTTAAAGGTGGCAGATGGCTTCCTCGTATTTTTAATGATGTTCATAATGTTAATTATAATGGTAATAATAATGGTAATAATAATATGCCTTTATTAAATACTAATAATAAAGATGGTTTAATGACTTCTTCTTTTAATTATAGTGATATCGGTAATGATAAAATATTTAATTATTCCGGTAAAATATTACCAGAAATGACTACGGTTCTTTAAGGTAGCATTTTATTGGTTATTTTATTAATTGGTCTATAATAACTATCTTCAATATACGGTAATTTTTTTTCTAATTTAGCATATCGTTCTATTGTATTTATTAATTGTTTAGAATATATATTAAATTCATCTATTGATTTATATATTTCTTTATATGGATTTAATCCATACATATATTTTAAATCTTTTGGTATTATTACAAATATTGAATACATTTCTTCTAATATTAAATATCTTAAATCTAATAATGTACTAAATGATTCATTTATATCATATCTATCCGCTAATATATAAATATATATTTTCATAAATTTATCTAAATAATTTATAATATCTGTATATTTTGCATTATCAAATTTTTTAACAAATCTTATATTTAATATAAGTTCTACCAACTTTCTATCTTTTATTAAAAATTTTACTTTTTTAGGAAATTTTTTAAGTACAAAATTATTTGTATTTATATCATTTCTATCTTTAATATCATTATTTAATAATTTATTTTTACAACTTATTTGATTTTTATTTTTATTATTTATTTGTTCTATATATTTATATATATAATATCCTATTATTATTATTATTATTATTGATAATAATATTCTTACATCCTTCTTTGATATAATATAAAATATTATTGCTAATATTAAAAATCCTATATAATAATTATTATTATAATCAACTATCATTATATCTCTAATATTTATTATTAATTATAAATAAAATATTTGAGTACATTTTACAAAATTTCAAAAATAAAATAATATTACTTTAATGTAAAAAAATAAAAATTTGAAAAAAACATAAAATGTACTCTTCCTTATAAATTCTTTAATATTTAAAAGACTAGCGAGATGTATTAAGATGTATCTTAATACATTATATAAATAATACATCTTAATGCTATATAATATATTCCTTATTATATTAATACTGAGAGTACATTTTATAAAATTTCAAAAATAAAATAATATTACTTTAATGTAAAAAAATAAAAATTTGAAAAAAACCTAAAATGTACTCTCAGTATTATTTATATTGATGCTCCGTCTATAAAATAAATTATAAATGATAATATAATAAATATTATACCTAAATAAAATATTCTTTTTTCATTAAAAAATATAGAATATAATCTATTATAAAAAATATTATTTTCTATATATTTACTATCATCTATCAATTGTATAATTTCTGTTATTATATCTATTATTGTTTGCATCATATTTTGATAAATATCATAAATATTATAATTATAATATTCAATATCTTCTTTATTTTCTTTTAATTTTTTTAATGGTAATTTTGATAATACATCATTAAATTTTCTTTCTATTTCTTTTTCTATATAATTTGTATTTTCATTTAAATTATTACTTGTATTATTTGATGTTATTGTATTACTATCGGAAGAATACATATCATAATTATTATATTTATAATATTCAATATTTTGATTATTATAAATATAATTATTTGGTAATTTATTTAATAAATCATTAAATTTCTTTTCAACTCTATTTTCTATATTACTTATATCCATATTATTTTATATTTATAAATTAAATTATTTCCATCATATCTATATTTGATATTAAATTTCTTCTACAACAATATCTAATTAAACCCATATCATCTAATATTTTTCCCGTATGAATATCACTGAAATGTTTAAATACTGGATCTGATACTTTTTCCGCTTTATCTTTTTCTAATTTACTTTTCTCGTCCATATAATAATCTATTTTATCTGCCATAATTTTACCACAAGTAAAACAACGAATTGGTATAATCATCTTATTTATTATATATATAAAATAATATGTCATTTTTTTATATATATGTATTGATTTTTTTAATTTTCAATAAAAAATGATTTACTTTTATTTATTTAATTATTATCTCACAATGAGTGATCTTTCTACGGTTTTTATCTCAAATATGGAAATGCAATTAATGGAATATGATGCTAAAAAAACAATTCTTAAAAAAATTTATAAAAATCTTCTTATTGAAAATGCTAGTTATGAAATTCTTATTTCAGCTATAATATTATACAATGAATATATAAACGAAGAAAATATAATTAAAACAATTCTTCGTTTATATATTCAATAAAAATAAAAAAATAATGTCCAATATTATTTAATTTTTGGACATTTAATTATTATTTTTTTATCTTATAATATAAAAGAACAATTAATGGATAGAAGATTTGGAATTTTAGAATCTAAAGTAGAACATATTTTAAATAATATTAAAAATAACACCCCGCAAAATATTATTAACACTAATAATACTGAAAATCCTGATTTAAATGATTTTATTATTAAGCGTATTACCGCTTTAGAATCTAAACCTGATTATACTGACCGTTTAACCGCTTTAGAATCTAAACCTGATTATGCTGACCGTTTAACCGCTTTAGAATCTAAACCTGATTATGCTGATCGTTTAACCGCTTTAGAATCTAAACCTGATTATGCTGATCGTTTAACCGCTTTAGAATCTAAACCTGATTATGCTG
>Ga0247841_10003924_pt1 | contig 26543 bp, 45 predicted proteins | sample LaCruzMarch2015__2_FD_192410 | JGI IMG/M metagenome (GOLD analysis project Ga0247841, IMG submission 192410) | Freshwater microbial communities from meromictic Lake La Cruz, Castile-La Mancha, Spain - LaCruzMarch2015_18m | ecosystem: Environmental > Aquatic > Freshwater > Lake | place: Spain... | reverse complement strand
AAGTCGTGCGGAATAACCCATGCAATAAACTGCGTGGTCTGCGATTGCAGCTGCCATGACAAACCGAAAGGATTGGCAGAACATGCAAAGCCCAATAAAGAGCAGACTAAGGAGGACTGAGCCGATGGCGAAGCATATTCATACCATGAAGCTTTCTCATCAGGACTTTATGTTGGTTGAGTATGTCCTAATGCGAGCCTGTGAAGTATGCTCATCGGACATAAGACCTGATCATGGAGCACAGAAGTTAAGGGAAATGGATACCAAGCTCAGGAGCAGGTTATATCAAATATCTGGAAGAATGTCAAGAACAGCAATGAATTGTAACAAGAAGGATTGATTTAATGAATGATTTAATAAATGATGAAGAAAAAACATTATATGGGAAAGTGTGGCAACGCTGGAAAGATCTCCAATTTATTATGCTCTTTGAAGAAATGAGCGAATTGCAAAAGGAAATTTGCAAACAATATAGAGGAAAAGGGGATAATGAAGCGATTGCAGAAGAAATTGCAGATGTTCAAATTATGTTGGATCAGATGAAGCTACGTTATGGAGAAGAGAGATGTGGAAGATATAAAAAAGCCAAACTTGCAAGATTAGCTGCAATTGTGGAGGATTAAATAATTATTGACTATATGGAAAGCGGTGTTAATATGAAAGGAACGCACAATAATATAAAAGTAGGGGTAAAGGAAACAAGTCGAAAGAGGGAGTCAGTGAACTCTATTGGGGGAGAAGTACCTCTTTTGCATTCTACCAAACCTACAAGGAGACACCAAGGAGTTGTGCATAGTCGTGTTTGCGCAACACGCTCCACTTCCCACAAGAAGAAACATGGCAACTCGGTGAAATCTCCTAAGTATCATATAGGCGTTGGATTTCAAATGAAGTATGGACAACCAATTGGGCATATTAATGGACTATCTATAAATGAGTGTCCTTGTAAGTCATGTAAACGATGGAGTAAAGAGTTGAAGAAATGAAGATATCAACGATGGTGGCAATAGGGATGTCTATCCTACTTTTGTTAGGATGTTCATTTCTTTTTGTATATATGCATGAAGGAGTTCACGCTCAAATATGCAAGTCAGTTGGTGGAGAACCAACGATTAATTGGTTTGATGGTGGATTAAAGGCAACAACAAGATGCAGTGTTCAAACAGAAAATCAACATATGTTGGATACAGTAAATGAAATAGTTGGATATACAATGCTTTCATTATTGACAACATTTCTTATATGGAATATCTTAGAAAAGTTTCAAAAAGGAATAGAAGAAATTGAAGATGAAACGGATGACGAAGATAATGATGAGTGATAATATGATAAGCGAAGACGAAAAGAAAATGTTGCATGATATCTGGAAAAACACGGATAATCAAATAAAGAACATTCAAAAATTTTTTGACCTTACTTGTAAGCATTGTGGTTCTACAAAAATATCAGTTATTGTTGAACACGAACGTACTGGATACTGTGAAACCTGTGCATCATGTGAAGCAAAAACTGTTATTAAGTGTTGTGATTGTGGTCAGGCAGTAGTGGAGTTAAGGGATTATTGAGGTGATGAATATGTCAGGAATTATCATTGCTAGTCTCATTATATTAGCTGTTGTGATTTTGATTGCGTTGTATATGGTTGGTGTTCCTTATGGAATATGGTGGGCACTGACATATTTTAAACTATTGAATGTTGAATGGAATTTCTGGACATGGCTTGCAATATTTATTTTGTGGAGTGTAATTTCTGGTATTGGGGCAAAACTGAAAGGGTGAAATATATGAGAGTATGCGATAAATGCAAAGCTAAACTTGAAACTGAGCCTGTAAAAATATCGTTTGGATATGGTTCAATAATGGATGGTGGAGATTATGAATTCTGTTCAGATGATTGTGGAATTCATTTTCTTACGGAGCATTGGGTAAAAAGAGTGATTAAAAGAAAAGAAGATATATTGAAGGGTTAGATAATGAAAAAATTTGTAATCGGAGACATTCATGGTAACTACAAAGCATTAACTGAGGTTTTAACTTTAAGTGGATTCCAGAAGGATCAAGACAAGCTTATTATTCTTGGTGACATATGTGATGGGCACAATAGAACACGAGAATGTGTGGAAGAAATACTAACGATACCTAACAGGGTATTTGTTCTTGGTAATCATGATTTATGGTTTATAGATTATCTTGTTCAAGTTGAAAAGCGTCCAGAAGCATGGATACATCAGGGCGGGGATGCAACACTCGAAAGCTATGAACGTGTTGGAGATATCCCTGAAAATCATAGAAAGTTCTTTTTAACAGAGCATGTTCCCTACCATGAGGAAGATAATATGTGCTTTGTTCATGGTGGGTTTCCGTATGGAAGTAGTCCAAGATTTGAACCATTAGATGAATTATTATGGAATAGAAGTCTATGTTACAAAATGAAAGAGTTGAATTCAAATGGTAAAACAGGTCTTATTCAACAGTATGAACATGTCTTTGTTGGTCATACGACAACACAGCTATTTGGAAACGTTCTTTATCCACTTACGTTTGGAAATCTTACTATGTTAGATTGTGGTGGCGGTTGGGATGGGAAGCTTGCTATGATGGATATACACACTAAGAAGTATTGGTTATCTGGTGCTTCTAAAATAGATGGTGATTAGATGAAAGAAGTAATATTGGAGCGTCTTCATAAGTTTGAGAGAGATAAAAAGGTAAAGGTTATTCTGGCAGTTGAGAGCGGTAGTCGTGGTTGGGGATTTGCTTCAGAAGACAGTGATTATGATGTTAGATTTGTCTATGTTCATCCACCCGATAGATATCTAGATCTAAACTATCCAACTCTTTCCTATGATTGGATTGAAGGCGAAGTGGATTATGAAGGCTTTGATATTCATAAGTTTTATGACCTGTTATTAAAGTCAAATATGAATATCATAGATTGGTTGATGCAGGATGTCATTTATATAAGTGACATAAAGTATAAAGAAGAACTGAAGGTAGTTGTGTCTAAATACTTTGATAGGCGTACCTATTGTGCTCATAACTATGGTCTTTGTGCTAAGAACTATCACAAATACTTTGTTTCACATACTTCGAATGAACCAACTGCAAAACGATACGTTTATTGTATTCGTTCTTTGCTATCCGCAAAGTATTGTGATGAAAATAATGAACTTGCTCCACTTAAATTTGAAGATTTAATTGATGAAACACTAAAGACAAACGATGCAATAGAGATAAGAGGAATGCTAGAAGTAAAAAAGAATTCAAAGGAAAAAACTTCCTATCACAATGGTAAATGGTTAAAGTGGATTGAAGATACAATGAAAGCTAAAATTAATCATAAAGAACCTTCTTCAAGAAGTAGAAGCGTTTATTATAACAAATTAAACAGTCATATGAAAGAACAAATTGAAACAACAAAGGTGACTATATGATTGATAAGTGCGTTGTTTGTGGAAAGGATTATCCAAGTTATATGATATGGGTGAGGTGTTCCTGTAATCATCCGGTTTGTCAAAATTGTTTCTTAAATCATGCAAAAAAGGTGGAGATGGTAATGAAAAAATTACATAAGGGGTGAAGAAATGGGAGAACTAGAAGAACTAAGAAAGATAAGAAGTAAAAAGCTTGCTTCCGTATATCATTTAACAGCATGGATTGGAGAATTTATCTTTGGTCTTTTGTTATTAGCAATAATGGTTGGTATTGTAATATGGTTGGTAGATACAGGGCAAGGCGGAAACCTTATCCTATTTGGAGTGTTGACGCTTCTATGTATTGGAGTCGTATCATATTTTGATTATTGGAGAAACTATTATGCTAACAGTATAGATTGAGGTGGATTTATGTCAGAAAAATTATGTAAGGATCAAAAGAAGAAAGTAAAGGAACAGATTGTGTTGCCAGAAAGTTCCATTGGGCACGTGATGGAAATTAATGGTAAGAAGTATAGACTAGAACGGTTTAAGAAAGGGAAAGATCCACATACAGGTCAAATCGTTTATACGCCTGTTAATGAAATAGAATATGAGAAACGAATTAAGATTGTTGCAAAGTATATTAAAAAGAAGGTAAAGGATTTAACGGTTGAACAGATAGTAGCCGAAGCTCTTAGAATGATGCCTCTTAATGAATTCACTGCTATAGAAAAGAAAGTTAAGAAGAAGGTAATTCCAAAGGTTAGAAGTGGATGCCTAGCAATCGATATGGGTGGAAAAGATTTTGTTCAAATACTTTGAGGATTGATTAGATGTATGAAGGATCGTATGGAGTACCGCCGTTACCGAAGAACGATGATTTAAAAATATATCGAATAAAGGGAACGTGTAGGTGGTGTCATAAAAAGACACAAATAAATGGTTTTGAACGATGTAAAGAATGTCAAAATCATTATGCACAGTCCATTCATAGACCAAAACAAGGTAGATATTAATGAGACGGATTAGACATATAATTAAAGATTATAATCAATATGTGACCAACAATGTCCCGACAACGTTATTTATCGTTATGTTGTGGATTGGTGCGCAAACATTAATTCAGGAACTCATAAAACAATACTTTCCTGGATATGAAAATTGGATCGTTGGAGCATTGGAAGTATTTGTGGCAACGATTGGATTGTGGTATTTTACCCGTTCTAAGAAGCCGAAAGGAAAAAAGAAAGTGCTCACGTAGCTCAATCTGGTAGAGCGACGGACTGTTATTATACCACACAGTAGAAATCCGTGTGTTACAGGTTCAAATCCTGTCGTGGGCGTAATGGTGATTGAATGATGGATGAAGTATTAGAACGGCTTGCAGAACATGAACACAATCAATGGATAGCTTGGTCTAAACAAATATCCAAATCGGAAAATATTTCCAAAGATAGGTTGGTACGTTGGAAGAAGTTATGGGTTCCTTATTCAAAGTTATCTGAACAGGAAAAGGAACAGGATAGGAAGTGGGCTAGGAAAGCACTTGCTTCTGCAATGGAATGCTTTTGCGGTAAGAAACCTGTGAAAATTATGTTTGTTCCTTGTGGGCATGTTAGAGAAATATTGTGGAATGATTGATATGCTTGATAAGACAATAGTAGATAAGCATTTAAGAAAGGCATTACTTAATGCAAGTCGTTCGTTGCTTAAAAATAAGCATGGATGTGTTATCTTTAAAGATAGTCAGGTATTGTCTGTTGGACATAATAAAATGATAAATTTATGGAGACTTAGACACTATGGTTATAATCGGACTTCGTTACATGCTGAGGCAGATGCTTTGATAAAGGAAAGGCGGTGTTTTGAAGGAATGTGTTTGCTTGTGGTTAGGTTAGGGAAAACAAAGTTGAGGAATAGCAAGCCCTGTAAAAGTTGTATGGCAATGATTAAAGAGGCTGGTATAAGTACAGTTTTCTTTAGCACACAGCTTGGAACAATAGAGGAGATGGTGATATCATGAGTTACCTTCGGTATGGTTCGGTATTTAGGTATGTAGATGGAGAATCCAAAGATTATATCTTTAGAGCATCTACAGCAACAAATAGCCCTTCCAAGACTGATTACATGGAAGATTATGGTGGAATTTCTAATGAGGGACTTGTTGAACTTATTGCTCAACAACTACTGGACGATGTAATAGGAGATACTGATGATAGAAGAACGTTTTTAAGTAGGTATCTTGTCAGGATGCTAGCGGATACTCTAAAAGTAAAGTTAAGGGATAAACCACTGACTAGGGAACAGGAGATGGAGTTATTTTTCGCGAGTGCAAGAAAATTTGAGAAGGAGCACAAAGATTTATACAAAAAGAAGTGATTGTGTGTTGATGAAAGATATCATTTTAACCACGATGGAACGCTAAAAAGAAAAGATATTGAAAGGCAAAGCAAAATAAAAAATCACTTAAATTGTAGATTTTTTAGGATAAATGAAAAGACTAGAATTGTGACTGAATCATGAAATAAAAAATATTTCTTGATTTTCTATAATAGAATAGAATCAATCTCCGAGAATATAGAAATAACCAATAGCTTTATATACTTCAAACGCTATAATACTACGCAAAGGACGGTAAATAAACGTTGAAAGTTAGGAGGACTGATAAAATGGGAGCATTAAGAGTTAAACTATTCTGGAGCAACGTTCCTTCTAAGTTGGAGCATATGATTAACGCTTTTTTGGAAAAGAACAACTATGAGATTGTGAATCTAAAAATAACATCAACTATAGATAAAACCGATGCATATGACACAGTCATGATAATGTATAAGGTGAACCCAAATGATAATATTAAGACCCCACCAACAGGAAGCGTATGATTCGTGGATTTCCTCTGGTTGCATTGGAACAGTAAAGAGTGTGACTGGAAGCGGTAAGACACACGTTGCCCTTAAAGCTATTGAGGTTAATCCAGAAGGGATTTGGATTATAGTGCCAACTGTTCCTCTACAGGATCAATGGTATGAGCATATAAAATCACTTGGATTAGGAGATAAGGTTGGACTTCTTGGAAATGGTAGTCAAGAAATGACAAAATCTATCACGATTGCTATAATAAATTCTGCAAGGGATAAGCAAATAAAATGTCGTCTTTTAATAATAGATGAAGTTCATAGAGTATTGTCTGCAGAAAACTTTGAGCCTATAAAAAATGCAGATTTTACAAGCATATTAGCGTTGAGCGCAACACCTGAAAAGGATGAATGTACGTATTGGGATAGGTTTGTAAGTAAAGTTCCAATTATCTATGAACTACCTTTGGAAGAAGCAACAGAAAGGGGCATTGTTGCAGAGTTTCAAGATGTATTAGTTCCGTGTGAATTAACACCTGAGGAAGCGGTAATTTATGCTGGACTAACCGAACAGATAAAGAAAATACTATCTATGTATGGTCATGATTTTAGAATTGCTATGATGGCAATAAAGCGTGGTGCTGGAGGACCTGCTATAATGCTGACAAAATATATCAGTGAAAGAAAACAGTTAGTTCACATGTCAAAAGGAAAGATACAAAAAGCAATAGACCTTATCAATGAAATGCCAGAAAAGAAGATAATTGTGTTTAGCGAATTCATTGACACACTAACTGTTATTGACAAGAGTGTGAATCAGTTAAGACCTAGATATATTTATCATTCGGGTATAAAGAAAAAAGAACGCAAGCAGCTTCTTGAAAACTTTCGTAATTCAACAAACGGTGTTATTTTGTCAGCAAGGGCAATTGATGAAGGTGTAGATATACCTGACTGTGATACGGCTGTTCTTGTATCAGGTTCTTCAACTAAAAGACAGTATATTCAGCGTTTAGGAAGGATAATAAGACCAAAGGAAAATAAGTTAGCAAACTTATATCAACTTTATTGTAAGGGAACTATGGATGAAAGAGCTACAAAGAAAAGAAGAAGGAAGTGACGTTATGGAGAAGACAACTGTAGATTCCTGGGAATACAATATCGTGTCTGGGTGGTGTTGCCCTAGATGTTCAAAGTTTCATACTTCAAAAGATAGTATGATGGAGTGTTACAACAGGTGTAAGTTAAGGTATCCTATGATGGGTGGGTTTAATCCATCGTTAGAGACATTTGATAAAGAAGTTAGGTTTCAATGTGCTCACTGTAAAAAGAGGACATTTTTGTATAAGATAGATTTAATAAGGCACATTGAAGTTAGTTGTGGATATGTGAAAGTTTTAAATAAGGAGGCGGTTAAGTGAAGACACCGAAAGAGGGAGTAAGATACACATACAAACGAAAGGGGGAACGAAATGATTCCCATGAGTTTGAGATATTTGTTTCTACAGAAGCAATATCAAAAGGAATCAAATATCTAGATGACTATAATAAAAAGAATAATCCTCATTTCAAAGGAAATGGAAAAAGCGAACATTCAACTGAGGAAACTGTTGAGCAACCTAAATTAATAGGAATTGTGGAGGGAGATGATGGAGAAAGAAGAAAAGACCGTAAGAGAGATAAAAGACCCTTACGTGACGGTGTCTTACACTCTAAACAAGAGCGAACGATTCCCGAAGGAGGAAGTATCGGTGACAATATCAATGCCTCTAAAAACGAGCTTTGACCCGCACACAGAAGAAACACTGATAAAGGAGAACGTAAGTGCAAAACTGAAAGCGATTAAGGCTTCTATAGCCGAAACAAAAATGGATTGAGGTGGAAACATGGAACAGGAAAAGATAAACAAAATGTTGGAACAGTTTTCGAAAGTATTTAAGGTTGAGAACACCGAAGTAAAAAGAATGTATGATACCGAAACAAAAAATGGCAAAACTGCATATGAAATGAATGATGAACAGGCTCAGGAATTTGCTATTAACAGGGTTTTTGGTGTTTTGAAATCAAAACAACTTGATAATGCGGCTGAGTTTAAGGCAATTATAACTGGAACAGATGGTCGTTCTTTTAACTTTGCAGAATGGCAGAAAAGTGAAGTAATGGGTATTGCAGAAAAGTGCAGAAAAGAAGGTAAGACAGATACAGAATTGATAGCAATGGGAATTATCAATAAGGAAGGTAGATACCTGTATCCATCTTCTGATAAGTTCAGGGCTGGAAGACCTATTCCTGACAAGGATATTTCTGTAAGTTTTGATGGACTTGTCAAGAATGAGAAGGGAAAGATGATAATTACGCACTTTTCTGGAAAGGAAGTAGAGATTTTGGATGCTATAAGGGCAAAGAAAATCTTTAAAATAAAGGGAACAAAAAAGGAAAAGAGTACAGAAAAGGAATATCATCTGAGCGTAAAAGATGCTAAGGCAATTACACCTGTTGATGACCTTCCATGGGTTGAGTATCAAAAGGCATGTGAATTTGTTTATGGAAGTAAGAAGGTTACTTTTGATAAACTTGTGGAACTATGCAACAATATTCCTGATGAGAGAAAGGACAGGGTTGTTTGTATAGGCGACGTTCAGGTAATTGATGTAAAGGAAGGCGTTGGACCAAATGAAACTGTCCTTGTTTCAACAACCATACCAAACATGATCGATAACGTAATGAATCCATTGATGGACGAGTTCAGTAGAATAAATGCATGGATTCCAAAGGAACTTAACTTTGTTCCATATCAGGGGCAACAGATTAGTTTTGCTGGATCCGTTAGTAAGGCAGATAAAGATCGTGGATCTTTAACCATCAATGTTCGTTCAGTGTGGTGTGATGAAAAGATGTTAAGGAAAGATGTTCCAAAGATGCCAGAAAAAATAGAAGAGGAACCTAAAGAAAAACTTGAATCTTGGTAGATAGATGGTTAAGTGTGGAACAAAAAAGGGTGGTTAGATGGGATTTTTTGACGAAAAGCCAGGAGAGAAGGTGGAGGTTACGCCCTCCCCTTCTCCAACAGCGATAACTTCGGTAGCAACAGTAGAACCAAAGATAAATATTAGAATTTCGTTATCTGATATTGGACTTTGGTTGAAACCAGAAAACACACCATCAACTCCAAATATATGCTGTATGATATTTGGACTTGATGGAGTTGGTAAATCAGGTGTTGTGCTAGAGTACTTGACACCTGAGGATATAAAAGCTGGATATAAAATGATTGTCTTGGACTTGGATTCTGGATCCCAAACTCTTCTTTTCCAATACCATAAGGAAAAGATGAAAAATATAATCATTAGGAATCCACTTGAATTTACCTATGATGAAAATGGATATATCGTAACTGACTATAAAAGAACCATGAATAAGATTAAGGCAACTATAAAATGGATATCAGAAAATGCAGAGAAGGAAAAGATTAAGGTTGTTGTGATGGATGGGCTTAGTTCTTTACTTCAACTGTGTGAATATCAGATGCGTGTAGAGAAGGAAATAGCTCCAGATGGTGGAGTGCAGACACGTTATTGGTTGTTGAGGATGAGGTTCTTTTTGGATATCATGGAACAATTTAGGGCATTACCATTGGATAAGTTTTTTATTGGTCACGATGACTTTATACAGAAGAATGATAAAGAACTATCAAGTGTAAAGATAAAGACGCATCAAATGGCTCATCAACGGTTAATATTGTCAAGAATAGAACAGGTAGATAAAGTTGTATTTAGAGCAAAGATAGATAAGTCAAAGTGTAATGTTCAGCTTGAAGGAAAGGAAATAGATTTCTGTACTGTAGATAAGAAAACAGGAAAGGCAGTTTGGGAAGGAAGAAAAGCAATTGAATTATTTATGTAACGATCACGGGCACGTGATGCCCATGATATTCCACAGCCCAGAGGGTTATGGAATAGAATAAATAAGTAGAGGTGTAGAATATGAATGAAAAAAATATAGAGCCATGTGAAGATGAGGAATCATCTTTACATCAATCGAAAATAGAAGGGAATCATTCCAACAAAAGTCTTGATTGGAATGCATTTCCAAAAGACTGGATATCTAACGTAAATGGAACTGGAAAAGTAAAGATATTCCCATTTGAAGAAAATAAAGTCTATATTATGGGATTTTCCAGAAAAAGCATAGACCCAGTAAATTTTAATGAAGGGAATGGGATGCTACCAACTCTTAGAGTATATGTTGATAGAGTTGATAATGACCCACCTCTTGGGCAAAGGGGATTTGCAATATCCTCTCGTTCGAAGTATTTAATATCAAAGGTTAAATACTATGAAGACGAGGGAATGCTTTATACCCATATGTTCAGGGTAAAAAAGTATAAAGACACGTACATAAAAGACGATGGAACAGAACAAGAAATAACGACCTGGAGTTTTGAGGTAGCTAGACCTAGATCAAGAACAGTAAGTGATGAAAAAAATGTCCATGGTTGGTAGAAGTTGATTTGATGGATTTGCTTTGTAAAGAGGAAATTGTTGATTTCTGTAAGAGACACCCTCTTTACGATCCATCAAAGAAGGTAGTAATTGGAAAAGGTAATCTCAAGGGATCGGTCTTGATAATTGGCGAAGCTCCAGGCAAGACTGAAAATGAACTTGGTGATCCTTTTTGTGGAAGAAGCGGCGAGGTTGTAGATATATGGATTGACGCTACTGGAATTAGAAAAGAAGTTGCTATTACAAACAGTGTCTTCCTTATGCCTCTTGATGAACATGGTAAGATTCGTAAACCAACGCCTGAAGAAATACAGGAATTTAAACCCTATGTGGAAAAGATAATTGCTTCGGTGTCTCCTAAACTTATTATATTATTAGGGTCTTCGGCTACTCAATGCATATTAGGAAAGAAAGTAGGAGAAGCAATGGGTAAAATACACGATTATAGAGGCATACCTGTTAAAGTTATGTATCATCCAGCTTATTTCCTTAGAAATGGTATAATCGGTCTAGAAGAATTTGTTAAGATGTACAAGTTGAAACCTGAACAAAAGCATAAGATGCTTGTCTTTGATATTGAAACAGACAGTATAGTTGTTGGAATAGCAAACATGAAATTTTTCGGTGCGTATTCATACGCCTATGATAAACATTACATATTTGAAAACAAATTAGAAATACAGGCTTTACTCAATGAGCATGATGTGATTGTTGGATATAATATAAATGAATTTGACATTCCTATAATGAAAGCTAATGGAGTTAAAATTCAGAAAGGAACTATTATAGTGGATCTTTATAAAGGAGTTATGAATTCTGGAAGAAAGGGAGTTATGGGTATGGCGAATATGCCAGATAATAAGCTTGCTACCGTAGTTAAGCACTTGGGTATTGGGGAGAAAAAAGACTTGGATTTCAATCTTTTGAAAAAAGCTACATTCACTGATGAAGAAAGGAAACTTATTTACGAATACTTGGAAAACGATATTAAAATAACAAAGGCTCTATTTGATTGGTGGATCAATTGGTCAGCACCGCTTGCTGAGTTTATAAGTGATGAACAAAAGGCAAAACTTGGTTATCTAACGTGTTCCATTCCGTCGTATGCATATAAGGTCATTTCCAACTTAACAGGTATCCCGGAAGTATATTCTGATGATAGGGATGAACACGAAATATTTGAAGGGGCGTTTGTTCAATCTGATGTTGAAACAGCAAGGGGAAATTTAGTTAGTTTTGACTTTGCTTCAATGTATCCACATGCTGAAATTCAAGGTAATTTATTTTCTCCAGTAACTGATGATTACACTGGTCCAGTTTTTGAAAAGAATGAGTTATACCCCGACCTGCAGGGCAGGTATAAGGCAGATAAGATGGGGAAAATAGAAGAAGCTATCTCTACGATATATAAGTGGAGGAAGGAATTCAAGAAAAAGAAAGATCCAAAAGAGTATGCATTGAAGATTGCCTTAAATTCAACGTATGGAGCATCAACAAAGAAACGTTTTAAAAACTTATATAATCCAACCATTGGTCCTGATACTTGCTGTATTGGAAGAAACAACGTTAAATATGCAAGAAAGTGCTTTGAAGAAGCTGGATTTAAGTTGTTGTATTCTGATACAGACAGCGTATATCTTGAAATACCAAAAGGAAAGACATTGAGTGAAGTATTGGCTGTAAGAGATAAGATAATATATGATATTAAAAAGCATGTTCCATTTCCCGTTGATACTTTTAAATTAGAAATGGAGCATGAGATACAATATTTTCAACTGTTTAGAAAATCTGATGGAGTCGTGAGGAAGAAATATTATTTGTATGTCACAAAAGAAAATAAAATCATGGTAAAGGGATTGCCGATCGTTAAGTCCAATTGCAGTAAAATATCTAAGATGGTATTTGAAGAGTTAAAACCTGAAATAATAGCAAACCTTGATTGCAAGTTTCATAAAGAAAAGATTGACAAGATAATAGAAAAATACATTCAGGAAAATGTGGGGTCATTAGCAAAGATGTTTAGGGTAAAAGTAGCATCCAATTATAAGCTTGCTTCTCAGCTCGATGCACAAATCTCAGCGATGTATGGTCAGGGAACACATTATCTAGTAAAGAACTACCGCTACGGAGCAGGAAAGTCTTCAAAGTATTGTACAATAGAAGAAGCTAGAAAGTTAGAAGTTTCTGATTTGGATCTATCTTCAGTTTATAAAGAACTGCATTATTTTATAACGGGTGGAGAAGAAGTTGTCATTGATCCTCCAAAAATTGCAAAAACAAAAGACGATGGACAAACATCACTGTCATTCTGGGAAACGGATAAATCGGTGAAACTATGAAAAAAATAGGTATAACAGGATCACAGGGAGCTGGAAAAACAACGTTAGCAAATGCTTTGGCTCAACGTTTAAAAGGATCTAGTAGAATAGGTAGTATTGCTAGACTATGTCCAATGCCCGTTATGGAAACGAGTTCTGTGTATGGTCAAACGTGGATTGCAGCGACGAGAGTTCAAAAAGAATTGGAAGAACTGAATAAGGAAGGGAAGTTTTTAGTTTGTGAAAGAACGATATTGGATGATTATGCTTACTTTTGTTACCTAGATAAGTATTATAGTAATGTCTTGCCTAATTCTAACTTAATTCGTGTTGGAAACATGACATTTACTGTTAGTGAATACGATGAGTTGAAACATTTCAATAGGTCAATAACTGAATCGTGGCTTAAAACATACGATTATGTCTTTTATCTTGAACCGTTGGAATTCATAGTTGCTGATGGAGTTAGAAGTATTAATAAAGATTTCCAGGAAAAGATAGATTTTATCATTAGATCCGAACTGGAAACAATGAAACGAAAATCGTTTAAAATTCCAGCAGCATCAGTGGAAGATAGAGTAACTATGGTAATGAAACAACTAAATTATATAAAAATGGAGTGAAAATATGAAATTATTTGAATATAAAATGGACGATGAAGACGATATTGATGATGACGGGGACGATGATGAAGATGATGAAGATGAGGATGATGATGAAGACTAAGAGGGAAAGATATGACATTTAACTATACACCCGATATAAATATGCTAGACCAATTCTGGTGGTATATCTACGAGAGACAGTTAGTTTGGCATAATCGCTATATCCTTAAATTACCTGTTGAAAAGTGGTCAGCACACAATAAGTATATGCAAAAGTGGAAGTTTTGCAATGTCAGCCCAAAGGATGATAGAGGAACTAAATACATTATGGAAAAAGTTAAGAATGTTACGAATAATAAAGATAAACTTTTCCGAATAATGTTTTACAGGTTATTCAATAAAACGGAAACCTTTGATATGGTTGATGATTTTATATATGTGGATAAGTTTGATGCCGATAAGGTGTTCCAGATTATAGATTCGGCAAGACAGAGTGGAAAAACAGTATTTACTGACGCATTTATGGTGACTGGGTGTGGAACAGTTAAATATGAAAAAACCAAGGGTAATAAAGTTGCTATGGTTATTTATGATGCAATAGAGAAAGATATATTCAAAAATATTGATTTGTATTATAATTCGGTAGTAAATGCAAAGGATCTTTCTGACATTCATAAGGCATTAAGGGAACCAAGAATGTTTGGTCCTTTCTTAAGCTATGTTGCTCTTGTAGATGTCGTGTATGCAGGAATTGTTCCTTTCTCTTTAAACGATTGGGCTAATGTTGGTCCAGGAGCGAGAAAGGCATTGGAACAAATATACCCGAAAATTCAAAGTCAGGATTTACTGTCCGCTATGATTCATTTAAGGGATATATCTAGTGCTGAGTTTAAAAGAATTGGTGTAGATTTCGTGACCGTGAATCAAGGAAGAAATATGGAACTCGTTGATATAGAATATTCGTTATGTGAAGCACAAAAGTATTTCAGTTTGATTAGAGGCAACGTGAAAGCAAGCAAGAATAGATATTTTGAACCTCATAATCAACATAATCAACAACAATCGATACAAACAACATTATAGGTGATGTTATAGAATGTATAATATTGGATTTGGATGGCGTGGTCAGTGATTGCACTCACCGCCTGAAATATGTAGTTGGAGAAAAGAAAGATTATAAGAAATTCAATGAAGTTTGTAATCTTGATACACCAATAACTAAAAACATTAATAATATAGTATTGAATGCAGAATTACCTATTGTTATTGTTACAGGTAGATCAGGTAATCCTGATGTAATGGAGAAGACAAAGGCGTGGCTATTAAAAAATAATATTGCTTATGTAAAAATTTACTTTCGTCCTGAAAATGAGATGGATCCAGCACCAATCTGTAAGTTAAAGCTACTCAATAAACTCATAGAGGATGGATATAAACCTGTTTTAGCATACGATGATGACAAACGCTGTGTTGACATGTTTAAGGCAAATGGTATAAATAGCATTCACGTAGAGTTTCATGCAAATGCAGAAAATGTTGAATATAGAATTGGTGGAATCCCAGCATTATTAAAGGATGGTTCTCCAATTCATATATTAGCTAAAATGGAAAATGACTATTATGTAACTGACGGAAAGTTTAAGTGGTTAATATCAAAGGAATTCGTTCATGAAATAATATAGGGAAGGTATAGCTTAATAAGCATCTGGAACTATAATAAACAATAGGTGTAAAATAATGGTCGAAAACAATATATGTTCTCATTGTATGAGGGCTGGTGCAGAAGACTATTGTGCAATTTGTGGAAAACCAGTTTGTTCGTCATGTTCTGAAACAGGTGTAAAGTGTCGGCGTTGGTAATAAAAAGGAGGGTGGTAATATGGTAGTGGAAATATTTGGAGGAGCGGTTGGGCTATATAGGATAGTTCCACCGAATGAAGCGCACGTAAGGGTAATGAGCGGAAAGAAACAGGTCTTTATGTGCAGGTCTAAAACACGGGATTCACCCGATAAGGATCTAGAGCCTGATGATCCAACTCTAAAATCAGCATATTGGGTTACACCATTTGTGACAAAGATTACAAGACTTCCTCTTGTCAATCTTAGAATAGATGTTCCTGATGTAAAGCTGAATGATAAAGACATGGCAAAGTTTATGTGTGATGTCGTTTGTTTCGTAAATATAGACAATCCACTACTTGCTGCTGAAAGGACGGAAATAACAACTTCTTCTAAGGGATATCAGGGAATGGATATAACGTCAGAAGACTTTAAGGCAATCATGGAGTCAATTATGCGTACGGTTGCAACAAAGTCATCTATCTTAGACATCTATAAGGATAGGGCAGCATTGGACAATGCTATAACTAAAGAAGTTGAAGTTGTCTTTCCAAGGTGGGGTCTAAGGCTTGTTGATTTGGAAATCAAGGACATTAAAGATGTTCAAGGTTCTACAATCATACAGGACATAGAAAAGAAAATTGCTGCAACTATTTCAGCCGATGCTCGTGTAAAAATAGCACAAGAAACAAAGAGGGCTGAGATTGAGGAAGCTATGCAAAAGAAGGATGCTGAACTTGTTAAGGCTCAAACAGAGGAAGAGTGGAGAAAGAGACAGATTGAAAAGGACAGGCAAATAGGAGTTTCTCAACAGGATCAGCTAAAGATGGTTGCTGAAAAGGAAAAGGAAGCCAACGTTTCAAAGATTGAGGCAAGAAGGAAGATGGAAGTTGGTGGAGCTGAAGTTGAGAAAGAAGCTATGGTTCAACGTGCTGAGGGGCAAAAGCAAAAGGTATCCCTAGAAGCTGAAGGTGAAGCAAGAAGTATCGATGTCAAGGGAACAGCAACGGCTGATGTGACAAAGAAAACACTTGTTGCACAGGCAGATGGTACAGAAAAGCTTGCTTTGGCTCAACAGAAATATAATGATGCAGCAACAACCATTGAATGGATAAAGGCTAACAAAGACGTAGGTTTGGCATATGCAACGGCTTATACCAAAGTCTTTGAAAAGGCTACTGTCAATGTCGTTGCAGGTAGCACACAGGAACTTCTACATGGTGGACTTCCTGGAAACGTGTCTATCGGACCAAAGGAAGGGGTAGCTCTAAGTCAAATGATAACTGCTGCTGGTCCTGATGGAGTAAAGGCATTTATTGAAGCGGCAAAAGCCTTTACAGCCAAGAAGCCTGAAGCAAAGAAGGAAGGTGCTTAAATGGTTGGTTCAACAGACTTTGTTATAGATCTTAGTTCTATAGCACTTTTATCAATTGCATTTTCCGTTTTTCTTTTTATTGTTAGCGTGATAGTAAGGAAAGTAGAAGAAGGGAATGAAGAAGAACAGAGATCAAAAAGATACACAAAAGGTGATACTATGGAAGAAAAAACGTATGTATGTAAAACTTGTAATGAAGAGTATGATAATAAAGAAGAGGCAATGAACTGTTGCCCAGAAGAGGAAGCTGAAATTCTAGATGTAACTCTTACTCTTATTGATGGAGAGCTAAAGGAAGGGTATTTTGAGTGCCAAGATAAAGAATGTGGTTGGACTGGTACTGAAGAAGATACATCTTCGAATACACTAGCCAATATGAAAAAACTCGTAATGCCAAATGGAGAAATACTTTATACAGGTAGTGTTATGGAAGATAGAACCGATGAAGATGAAAATGGTGGAAAGGCGGACTTAATAGTGAGAACTTGCCCAGATTGTGATTCCCATAGGATTAGATTTGTAGAGGCTAAGAAGGAAAAGAAAAATGATAATCTTTAAAATTCATAATTGGTAGATAACTTCTTAGCTAGAACACCTGTCCTTGCTAACACCATTCGCCTTTCTACCAATGGATACATTTAAAGATTATCAAAGAGGTGCCTCTATGAAAATGAATGCAATAGATCAAAAAGTAATAGATGAAAAAGACATTCATGCCCTTATGATGAGGCAAGTATTCAAAGATGGTCAATTGAATGTTATTGAAGCTATTGATCGTTGGTTCAAAGATAAGGGGCACGATGGAAAAATGGATAAATGGGATTGGGAAGGACTTCAACTTAAATTGTTAAAATCCAAAAAGAGATTTGAAGTACCTGTTGATGGAGATACCTGTGATGCCGTATGAAACTCGTAATTGCTGGAAGTCGTTCCTTTAAGGACTATGAATTCTTAAAGGAAACAATGACCGCTATGAAAGATATCACAGAGGTAATTAGCGGTGGAGCAATAGGTGCAGATAAACTTGGAGAAAAGTGGGCAAAGGAAAGTAAGATTCCATTGAGAAAAATGGCTGCCGATTGGGATATGTATGGAAAAAGGGCAGGATTTATAAGGAATAATGAAATGGGAATGTATTGTGATGAAGCAATTATATTTTGGGATGGAACAAGTAAAGGTAGTAAGAATATGATAGATGTCATGAAGAGGTTTAATAAGCCATATAAGGTTGTGTTATTTACAAAAAAGGTGGATGAATGAAACGGCAACATGATTTAATGATATGGCAATTTGGTTTGATGTTGCTGTGGATGGAACAGGGTTTGTTTGTATATTCAGCATATATGTTATGGAAAGAAGGCGGGTATTTTGAAGATATAGCTATGAATTTATTGATCGCAATTGCAACATTGGCATTTTTTGCTATATCCTTACATACCTTTAGAGATGCAGTAGATCTAGAGGAAATGCTAATGAAGATGGATATAGAGTGGTAACTATGAAAAGATTACAGGTAGTTATTCGATGTGAAATGGATTCAGAGAATCCATGTTCAGGAGATATGAGGGTTGTTTCTGGTGCGGGTGGAATGATAAATTTCATATGTGAAGGTCATATGCCAGAATTTTTTAAAACTGGAAAGACACTAGAACAAAAGAAGGAATAGGAAGGATTTGGTCTCAATCAAACCCCCCTAGCTGGTCGCTACCTATTCCTTCTGTTAATCTAGAATTGGCACGAATAGCAAAGCCTGGTCAAATGCGGTGGACTCAAGATCCACTCCCTTAGGGGTTCGGATGTTCAAATCGTCCTTCGTGCATTAAATGGAGTAAAGAAAAGGTGATATTATGGGAAGATGTATAAACTGTCATCATCTTGCTTTTATCATTGATAAAAAACACGTTCATGTAGATAGAAAAATGTTTCTTAGTGGAGAAATAGAACAAATATCATTAGAATTGTTTAGTGCAAGTAAAAGCACAAAACGAACAAAGTGTTCGGAATGCTCTTGTAGAAACTGTGAGGTTGGGTGATTTGATGAAGGGAGAACATGAAGTAAATAGTTGTGTTTGTAATGTTTGCAAATCAAAAATGAAGGAAGGACATAAGGAACTAGCATTTTATACATTGTTTGCAATTCCTTTGGGATTTGCTTTTATAGTAGATCCAAAAATGTCTAATGTTGCAATGTTTGCAGTATTGACGCTTATGAATAGTTATCTTCTATTCACGCTTTGTCTAAGAGTAAATGTAGCAAATGCTTTGAAAAAGATAAAGTGATTTGGTGAGTAAATGATGAAAAAGGTGGATGATATGATGGCAAGATTGTGCGATGAATGTGGAAAAGTCATGGATCAAGAAGAACATTCTAATGGATTTTATCAGATTCTTTTGATAAAAAATGCTAGTGGAAAACGAGAAAATGTGAAAGATCTATGCAAGAATTGTTTTGACAAAAAGTTTTCAAAAGGGTGAATAAATGAAAAAGAAAGAAATAGTTAAAAAGTGGTGGAATGCAGAACACTACCTTGCTGGAGAGATCGTAGAATGCACGACCGAACTAATTAAACATCAACACGGATACCCCAATAGTATTATGGAGAAGTATAAAGACGAAGATACCTGTGTAAAGAAATGGGATGAAATACTAACAAAAATTCGGGATGGATTTAAGTGGTACTACGATAATGATGGAGACTTCTATATTTGGAAGGATGGAAAAGTTCCACCGCCTTCAGATTTTATTAAAAATCCAGATGGAACTTCAACAATGACTCCAACACCAAAAGGATTTAAGTTGATAAAGGATACTGAAAATATAAAGAAATTTAAGGAAGCCAAAAAACTATTCATTGAATATTATGAAAATCTCTGGGATTAGGTGAATTTATGTATATTTTTAAAGGAATGAACATAAATCAAATATATCAGGATATGTTTGATACAGTAGAAAAAGAAGGCTTAGATATCACTGCTAGAGGCTTCGTCACAAAAGAGATAAGACCCGTAACAATTGAAATACTGAATCCAAGGGAACGGTTTGTCTCCTCTAGGAATGGGTTTAATACGGCGTTTTCCGTAGCGGAAATACTTTGGTTTTTATCAGGTTCTTCTCATAAGGAAATGATTTTACATTACATTCCTTCGTTTGTGCAATTTCTAGATGAAGGGTATGATGAGTTTCATGGTGGATATGGTCCTAGAATATTTAGAGCAGGATATGATGAAAGGAAGGAATATGATATTAAACCATATATTAATCAGTTTGAAGAATGCTATAAGAAGTTGAAAAAGGATATAAACACAAGACAGGCGGTTATTACGCTATGGAATCCTTGGAAAGACAACTTACAGGAAGGATCAAAAGATTACGCTTGTAATAACGTGTGTTATCTTAAGGTGAGAGAAGGTAAACTCTATTGGACACAGGTAATAAGAAGCAATGATTTAATATTTGGAACAGGGCAAAACGTGTTTCAATTCACTCACTTTCAAGAAATTATGGCTTGTTGGTTAGGTGTAGATGTTGGAACATATACACAGATAACGGATTCGTTGCATGTGTATCAAAATGATTTCTATAAAAAGGAGGAAAAGTCACCAAATCGTCTTGACATTTATAACTATTTTCAACCTGTTAAGATGGAAGGTACGAAGGAAGAATTTGATATAATGTTGAAGGTTATGCTAGATGTAGAAAAGGAATGGAGGGCTGGAAAGTTCGATAAAATAGTGAAATTTCCTGGATATTGGAACGATTTCATGTTAGTTCTAAAGATATTTAACCTCATAAAATACAAAAAAGAGAAGGAAGCTATGAACGAATGGAGTAAAATGAAGAACGAATATCAGTGGAGCATGGCGAATTGGATGCAAAAGCATGTCAAGGATGAATTTTCACTTAAAAGACTCAAGGCAGGAACGGATGCAGTCTTTTTTCTATAGGAGGGTGAATGTATGATATATTGTAAATTAACAGGGACGTTTGGTTCTGGAAAAACAACCTTAGTCCGAGAGATGACCCGATTTCTGACAGGTGTGCCTGCGGATCGTTTTTCCAAAAAAGAGACACCCGAAGGTTTAAAATATTCGCAATGCGATTGTGGAAAAGTTATAGCATTAGGGAAATGGAAAGAAACTTGTAAATGCTGTGGTATTGATGCAATAAGTGCTAAAGAAGGATTTAAGTTCATTGATTTAGTTAAGGCAGCAAAGCCTGAATTGGACAAAGCTATGGTTTTGTTTGACGAAGGATCAATGAATGCTACTCTAAATATCCAAACGCAACTAATACAAATATTTGATTATAATATGTTCCTTTTGGACATCCCTCCAGAAGAGTGCAAAAGGAGAATTTTTGAATTAAGAGGTGGAAGTATCCAAGACAAATATGTGTTTGGTAAATACAAAGCACATCAAAGTTATTTCCTTCAGTTGCAGACTACTAAGAAGATGAAGATCAACGGTCAAACGGAACAAAACAGGGATTATATTGTTAATTCTTTAGGGCTAACTCGGTGTGGTTGTATGGAAAACAAAGGGGATGGAACAAATGTATTATCCCCTGAACAACCATTGGGTTTAAAAGAAAATGCCCCTATAAATAATATGGATAAGAAAAAGTCCCCGAAGCAATTAAAAATGTCCGATTGGTGTGAAAATGATAAGTGAACTTAAAATGATATATAATTTGTATCCTAGAAGATTCTTTACAACATTTTCATGGACAGTAAATTCTTTTGATGAGTTTCTATTGTCTATGAAAAAGAACATAGGAAACACTCGCTGTTCTTCTTCGGTGTATAATTACAACGGGGCAGAAGATACTGTGACATTGGATAGAATAGCATTTGACATTGATACATCTAATAGTTACGAAGATATGGTTAAGTTGCATAATTACCTGTTAGACAAAGATATTAAGCACTTTATCAATTTTTCTGGAGCAAATTATCATGTCTATGCAAAGGTAAATGGAAATCCTAGATTTAAGAAAGACGTTATACGGAACATTTCAAATGAATATTGTGAAAAAGTTGGAATTGTGAATGACCAAAGTATGATAGGTAATCTTGCTCATAATCTTAGTATTCCTTGGACATTCAATTTCAAAAGAATGCGATATGTTCGTCCACTAACACAAAAGGAGATTAATTTAGGACATGATAAGATAATAGAATTGGCATTAAAGCAAAGTGGCGAAGTAGAGGTTTTTGGTAAAGAAGTTATTGATAGTACTCCTTTTGATTATGCTTCAAGAACTTATTTGGATTTGGATGGAATAGAAGAAACAAAGCTAGATAATATACCTGAACAAATGCAGAAAGACTTTCCTGAAAAGCTTAGGAAAATGTTGTCTTTGGATGATCCAAGTCATTCAGAACGGTTAGAAGTCATCGGTATGCTTTGTGATTTTGGATTAGGTCGAAAAATGATAATACAGGTATTAAGGGAATGGTTATCACCAAGCAAGTTTTATCATTGTGTGGTTCTTGAAAGACAGGTTGATTGGATGGTGGCTAAAAGATTTAACGTTTTGAGGGCGTGATTATCATGGAACATTGGAAAAAGATTTTAATGGTTGTAGCTGTTCTTGTTGGTTTAATCTGTATAGTATCATCGTTATTATTTTTCACATATCTAACAAGTCCAATGTATAAGATGGATGAAGTCACCAACACATTTGTTCAAGATTTAAGTGGAAAGAAAGATCCAATCCAAGGTGGAGTAATTGCATTGTGTCCTTGCACAATGTCGATTGTATTAATGATTTTGCTTCTTGTTTTCTATATAAAAGGAGTTAGAAAACAGAAATGTGCAATAATAAAAGTATAGTGTGGAGAAGGTGAATATATGGCAACAAAACATAAGCCTGAGGAGAATACTGAAGCTCCAGAAGCAGCTGTCCATTTCGTAGATGGAGAGTTTGCTTTCGGGTATTTTCAGTGTAATAAGTGTGGTTGGAGAGGAACAATTGAAGAAACTGAGGAAGCAGTGTGTCTAAATATTGAAAAGCACACCGAAGGTATTCTTCAAGGGTACAGCGTTCCAAAAATCATCGTAAAGGACGACAGTGAAGTTGCTCTTAAGGACGATGAAAGGGCATTTAGAGTTTGCCCAGAGTGTGCAAGCCACAAACTGAGTTTCGTGGAAGTAGAAATGAAGCAATAAGGAGACTTTCTATGACAGTTACTGAAGATAGGGTATCCTCTACGTTTGGTGTGATTATATGATTATAATCGATGATCGTGAGCCAGAGAAAATAGTAAAATACATACGAGAACTTGTAGGGGAAGAAAACTGCAAGGTGGAAAGATTACCTGTTGGTGACATAGTTTGCCCCGAAAAAGGAATTGCTATAGAACGAAAAGAAGTCGGTGATTTCATGGGAAGCGTAATGTCACAAAGAATTTTTGACCAAGTTCGTCAAATGAAAGAAAATTATCCAAATACATTCGTTATAGTTTCAGGAACATATCGAGATTTACTGACAAATCCTCATCTTTTTAATGTAAATATTCACGTTTTACTTGGTGCTCAGGCTTCTATTGTTTCAAAGCATCATGTTCCACTTTTGGTGGTAGAAAATGATAAACAACTTGCTTATTTAGCAGTAAAGATTATTGAGAAAAATGGTGAATTAGATACAACAGGTGTAGTTAGAAGGCTTACATCAGACCTTGGAAGCCTTAAAATTAGTGCCCTAACAGCCGTAAAGGGCATATCTAGGGATAAAGCAACAAGGATAATGGAAAAGTATCCTAGAATAAGTGACCTGTGTAAAGCCACACAGGACGAATTAACGGAGATAGATGGAATAGGGAAAGTGTTAAGTTTCAATATAAAGGAGATATTCAATTGATGGAGGAGATAACATGAAGCTTGTCGCATATATGAGGGTATCAAAACAGATTGGTATGGACGTTGAAAATCAGCGTCCTCCGATAGAAAGGTGGTTAAAAGTCAACGAAATTGACCCTGAAACGGTAGTTTTTATTACTGAAGAGGAATCTACAAGGAAGGTTAGACCGAAAATGCTTCAAACTTACGAGGATCTTAAAAATGGAGTTTATGATGGATTAATTGTCTACAGGCTTGACCGTTGGGGAAGAAATATGCTCGAATGTGTCGCTTCTATCGACGATATTGTGAAACACCGAAATAGGCGATTTATCTCCGTTGCGGACAGTATGGATCTCACAAAAGAGAGTTTTAACGCTACGGCGCAAATGATGCTCCAAATGATTTCTGTGATTGCTCAATATGAGCGTGAATTGATCCGTGAAAGGACACTTCTGGGGTTGGAAACAGCCAAAAAATCGGGGACAAAACTCGGCAGACCCCACGGAGCTAAAGACAAGGGAAGGCGACGAAGGTCGGGATATTGGGCGAGGTGGATGAAGGAAAAACAAGGAAAGTCGGGAAAACCTTCCCCGACAAACGGAAATTCATCCCCTCCCCCTTCTCCCCCTTCGTAATTTCTCCCCGTATTTCGTTCTTTTCTATTTTTATACCCTGATCGTGCCCCCGACTACTACTTTTCATCTCCGCACCCCCTCCGCTTATACCCTCCCGAGTATTCGTGATTTCCCCGATGATTCGGGGAGTTAATAGGGGGGGTATGTCGAGGAATCCTCCCCATTAGCCTAAGATAAACAATCGGGCGATTATTTCTTCCCTCCTTTTACTCACTTGTTTAAGGGGATAGTTTCCTTTCTTACTTATTTATCATCCCATTATTTGGTTGTTATAACTGACGGCGTTATATGTCACCCCGAGGAGAAAGTCGTTGTAGTTAGCGGTCGTTTAAGGGCACTTTCGGGAAAGGTTTATAAGCATTCACCGAGAAATACCTATGTCCTTCGGGGATCTTCCCGTTGGTCAGTCAGTAAATCAGTCGGGGCGTCCCGACTTAAAACGGAGTTGGTATGAATGTCAGAGGAAACCGAGACAGTGACGACAGACGAAGTAAAGATGCCGAAAGGGGTGAATATTCGGGATAGGAAGTGTGCAACCCGATACTTCAAATGCCTCTTACGGATGCATCGCTACGTCGCCAAAGTCGCTAAGAGACACCCTGAACTTGGGGGAGAATCTGAGGTGAGGATCTTATTTGAAACCTCATCCTGCCCCGACGATGTCCTTGAAGGGATAAAGAAATCCAACAAGGAAGCCGTCGTGAAAATCCTCCAGTCAGTCGAACAGTAGAGGGGTCAATCCCCCTCTTTTTTTTCTTTCTTCTTCCGTAGAATGCTTACCATCTCCCGATCTTGAATCCTCGTTTTATCGCCCGTTCGTTCCACGACTACTCTTGAAGACTACTCTTGAACACTTGACGACTTCTGAAGGGTAAGATTTGTCGCCAGACGTTTTTTGACTTTACCGAATCTCAGGATAGGTAAGATAAGTTATAGCACCTGTGAGATATCTTCGCCTCATATTTTTCGCCTGATTTTCTACCGACCGAATGAGTTTTAAGACATAGGGGTTTATATATAATCGGAGCCATATATAAGTGTCGGTAGTTTGTCCAACAAATGCCGACAAATCAGTCGGGCAGTTGTCCCGACTTAAAACAAAACCCCGATCTTCAGTATCGGGAAAACAGGTGGTAAAATGGGAACCGAAGAGTCTATGGCTTCCGAAGAAGTCAAACTCCCGAAGGGAGTAAATAAGCGAGACACGAAGTCTGCTAACCGCTACTTCAAGTGCCTCGTGAGGATGGGTCGCTATGTGGCGAAGGTGTCAAAGAGACACCCAGAGCTTGGAGGGGAGGACAAAGTTCGTATCCTCTTTGAGACCGCTACATCTCCAGAGGACGTCCTCAAGGGTATCAAGGATGCCAACAAGGAGGCTATCAAGGCTATCGTAGCCTCAAGTCAAGAGGAGTAAATCTTCTCTTTTCCTTTTTTTTTCTTCTTTGAAGGGGGATTGATTCCTATGGAACAACAAGAACAGAGACAGTATCCTATGGATAGTTTCGGCGTAGCGAAGTCTGGACGACACGCTGGAGAATGGTTTATTTCAACGGGTTTCACCCGTATAAGAGTAGTCTGGACACGAGATGGAAAGGAAAAGGACGCTGGTTTTTCTTCAGGGCGGACTTATCTTTACCCTCAAGAGGGCGACATTTGGAAGATAACTGATTACTACTTTGATAAGGAGAAGATAGAAAAAGTCTATCAGTTCCACAACAACCAGTTCGTCCTTCTTGAATATACCGAATTTTCAATAGAATGGAATCGAAGTTATCCGAAGGAAACAGTGGTGATGGAAGTATGAAAATTGTGAAAAATAGGAATTTAGGGAAGGCAGCTGATGTCCTCTCCTTTGTCGCACTTGCGATAGGAGGATGGCTTCTTCATACAGGCGATTTGGGTGGGCTTGCGTTTGTCGCTTTTGGGATGGCGCATCAGCTCTACTATATGCCCGTGATTGTAATGACAATGGACACGTTTTTCAATGGTGAAACTAAGGTGAAGTAAGGTGATTATTATGAACGAATATGTCCTGATAAAGGGAGAAAGAATGTATCTTTCGCTTGAAACAAGCGATGATACGGTTGAGGTGTAATTATGGTTGATGAAACTACCACCGAGGAAAAGAAGCCCGAACAGGTTAGAACCTGTGAAA
>Ga0247841_10003923_pt1 | contig 26547 bp, 20 predicted proteins | sample LaCruzMarch2015__2_FD_192410 | JGI IMG/M metagenome (GOLD analysis project Ga0247841, IMG submission 192410) | Freshwater microbial communities from meromictic Lake La Cruz, Castile-La Mancha, Spain - LaCruzMarch2015_18m | ecosystem: Environmental > Aquatic > Freshwater > Lake | place: Spain... | reverse complement strand
AGCACAGTAGTCTACAGTAACAAAGAACTGAATAATTTCGGTTTTTTTTATTTTGTGGTATAATAAATTACGCTTTAACTTTTGGTTAATTTATTAATATGACGAACATTATTAATTCTAAAAAGTTGATTTTTGCTATACTGTTTTTGATGGTTACAGTATTTTTTTGTGGCGTGCCTCAAAAAACACTGGCCGATGAGGCGCCACTGGCGGCTCGACTCTTGGCCGAGCCGTATGATACTACGGGGGTACGGGTGACCGTAACTAACCTAAACAACATGTATGGGCTGGCTAATGACGGCACCTATGCTTACATCATAGATGGTAGCAACGCCAAAATTTTGACAGTTCCCCTCGCTGATATCGCCGCCCTATCCGGTGGATCATCCACGACTACAGTCGGTACCGTACACAATGTAGGTTGGAGTGTGAACGGCGCGCCAGCATTTCCAGATTCATCACAATTAAGTTTAGCTTATAGTCATGGTTGTATTTTTATTACCGATAATAGCAACACCTCAGGTACAATTAAACTAAATTGTATTGATGTGAGCGACTATTCGGTGACAGATATACCAGTACCAACGTCTACACCTTTGCCGGCTGGATACTATTTTGCTTTTAGCAATTTAATTGATTTTCCTGACGGTCGCATTGGCAAAGTTTCGGCTGAAGAAGCATATGGCGATCAGGGTCATTACAAATCAACGCTTCGTACCTACACTTTAACCGGAACTGGTAAAAATGTGTCGCTTGCCTGGTCACATGATTTTGTAATGGATGATCCTAATTATTTTGCTGTTGATGAACACGGTATTGCGACTGACGGTACTTATCTATATCGCTTCCAGTGGCGAGATTTTAATCCTAACACTAAAGTTTGGGCTTTAAGTAATACCGAAACCTCTACGGTTGTTTATTCTGGTCAGTTTACCATGCCCTTTGATAACATGCATTATTTAGCACATAATCATACGAATAGTTATTATTTAATGGGCCATTACAGTAGTAACCATTTCTTTATGACCAAAGTGGCTGACCCCGGACCAGGCCCCGGCAATCCTCTTACCCCAACCTTTTCTACCCCCACCTCCACTGCTACCGGCTACACAGTACAAGTAACTAATTACGATGCATCATTTACCTGGTCGGTTACTTCAACCGCCGGAAGTACACAAATTGATAGTTCGGGAATAATTACAGTTAGTGGTCTCACAGCATTAGCCACTGCTACTACTACAGTTACAACGACCAAGAGTGGCGTTCCAGATGGCTCGGCTAGTGTTTCGGGTGCCGCGTCAGCTGATGCTACTGCACCGGATATTTCTAACACCACGACCTCAATATCCTCAACTAGTGCGAATTTTTCTTGGGATACTAACGAAGCAGCTTCAGCGCAAGTTGCTTTTGGTTTTACCATCTCATACACTTCATCCACTGCAATCACTGATGTTTCGCCACGCACAACTACCCACAGTGTTTCTTTAACTGGCCTGCCAAATTGCGCGAGCTATCACTATGCTGTTATATCAGCGGATGCTGGTGGAAATACCACCACCTCGACTGATTCCACGTTTACCACTCTTGGTTGCGTGGCCAGTACAACTCCAACCACTGTCTCTTCCACTGTAACAACAGTGAGCTCTGGCGGATCGTTATCAATGAGCACCAGTAGCCTTACCATAACTGTTACCACACCGGCCGATGTTACCAGCACCTCAACCTCTTTAGTTATTCAAATACAAGAAGTTGCCAAAGACGCTGTGTTTAATTTGATCGGACGCCCAACTAGCACACCCAATGAAATTGGAGACATCGTGTTTGATGTTAAAGCGATTATAAACAATACCACTATCCTTGATTCTTTTGATCACCCCGTTACTATCTCATATCAATATTCTGATAGCGATATCACTGGCATTGACGAGTCAACTCTTTGGTTATATCACTACCACGATGGTTCGTGGCAAGCGCTCGATAGTTGTTCAGTTGATACCGCCAGCAACACCATTACCTGTACCACTCCGAGTTTTTCAATATTTGCCCTTTTTGGTCAGACTGCTTCCCAAACTACAAGTAATAATGGTGGAGGAATAACAAGCGTCATCCCTACCGCGGTTCAAATAACCAACAGTTCAATTCCAACGCCATTATCATTTACAATCAATGATGATAGCAGTGTTACTAACAATTCGTCTTTAACCCTTCACTTAAATGCTGATTATCAAACAGTTCGAGGATATGCAGTATCGCTTGATAAAACATTCGCTGGTGAAAGCATTCGCCAGTTTGATAAAACAACAACTTCGACTAATTTTCTTCTGCCGAGTACGCCTGGATCTTATACTGTTTATCTAAAATATTATTCAATTACTGGTGTTTATTCACCTGTCATCGAGCGAACAATTATCTTGAGTGGAGGAAAAACAGCAATGACCAAAAAAACACCTTCTACACTTTGTAAATATACCACTACGTTGCGCCGGGGAAGTCGAGGGGTAGAGGTTAGGGATTTGCAAACTTTTCTAAAAGCCCAAGGATCATCAATTTATCCTGAAGGAGTGGTAAATGGAGTTTTCGGTCCAGCCACTCACCAGGCAGTTGTTCGCTTCCAAGAAAAATATACCGATGATGTTCTTAAGCCATGGAGGCTTACCAAAGGAACTGGATATGTTTATAAAACTACCAAAGCCAAAATGTGCGCACTTAGTAAAGAGAAATTACAATAAATAAAGTAGCCACAAAGTAATTTTAAAAAAATAAAAATATGGGAACAAATAAAGGAAAAATTTTTTTAAACACCATTTTTTGGGGATTTGTTCTCTGGCTTTTCGGCTATATCTTAGGATTTATATTTTTTGCCTTAGTACCAAAAGACGTTATCGGTTGGTATATTATGCCTTTCGGAATAATTGCGACTCTTTGGGTGTTACTTAAAAAAATCAAAAGAGAAGAGTTTATGTGCTACGTGGGGTTGGGTGTTATTTGGACAATCATGGCAGTAGCTTTGGATTATATATTCATAGTCAAACTTCTAAAATCGACCGAATACTACAAACTGGACATATATTTATATTACGCTTTGACATTTTTGCTTCCAATTATTATTGGCTGGTATAAATTTCGTAAAATAAAATCTAATCAAAAAATATGATGAATATCAAAAAAAGAAACCCAGCGCTAGTGATTATTTACAGTATTATTACTGCGGGTATTTATCTAATCTATTGGGCTGTAAAAACCAAAGAAGAAATGAAATCATTGGGGGCTGATATTCCCACCATGTGGTTGCTAATAGTGCCGATTGGAAATCTTTATCTTTTATATAAATATTGCGAGGGATTTTCAGAATATGTAAAAAAGGATAAACTTGGCCCGGTTTGGTTTTTGATTGCAATAACAATATTTCCAATTATCCCTGTGGTAGTTCAGGTAGAATTGAATAAATTGGCTAATTAGACAGTATAACAATAAAAACCCCGCTTATCCGCCAATTGGTGGAGGTGGGGTTTTTGTTTAATAAAATTATTCATTGACCGCACACTGTTAATTATAGTAATATACTACATATGACAATAACTAAAGCTCAACTAAAAAAACTCCAACAGGATTTCAATAGTAATTTAACACTTACAAAAAAGAAAATGGATGGGGTGTTTTCTGATTGCCGTAAAAAAATTGATAGCAAAAAAATAACCTCATTAAAAAACAAGATTAATTCTCTATAATAATATGGTAAATGAAGAAGAAAAATTACCAATCACAACAGAAGTGCAAGAATCCATAGAACCAGGTGAAAAAAATAATGAAAATAACGGGGTTGAAATGGAAACAGAAGCCGGAGAGGGCGAAATTAATGAAGCTAACAACGTGGCGACGGAAGCAGTACAAAATTTGGAAGCTGAGTCTGGCAAAAAATTATCATCCTTGCTTCCAGAAGCCGAAGCTGCTGGTGTTGATAGTACGGGAGTAGCTGAAAATATTAAAACTTTAAATGGTGAAGCAGAGGAAAATTTGAATACTTTCCGTAGAGAATTAGCGGATAGAAAAAAACCTGACGGAAAAGAGAATAAACCAGGGCCAACCAATTTGGAAATTAATGATAAAATAAACGGATTAAAAACAATGAAAGAAGCTGGTGTTGGTATAGGGGGATATGTGGAAACACTCGGTTTTGTCCAGACTTGCGCCACTAAAGGTATTAAAGGTTTAGATGAAACAAATCAAAAAATTTTAGAAAATACTTATCCGAACTGGAACCAAGCTGATTTTGTACAATTGCTTTATGGTATCGCAAAATTTGATACAGAAAATGAGGATATTCAAAATGCAACAAAAGAAACCAAAGATCGACTAAAATTTGATCAGGGACAGTTGGTAAAAAGGGAACACGCAAAGCAATTATTAGATGCTAAAGAAGGGTTGGTCAAAGAGGTGGCTGATTTAAAGAATGAATACGAAGCATTATCTTATGATCTCATTGGTCGTGTTTCTAATCTAGAAAATAAAAAGATAATTGAAGAAGATAGTAAAATCGCCGATTCGTATAAAAAAACAGAAACAGAACTGGCGGGCACATTAGCATCAGTAAAAGGTTTTGAGAATGTATCTAAAAAAATAGCTAGTGGTCAGGAATTAAATTCATTAAGAAAAAAAATTGAAGAAAAATTGCAGGAAGCGAGTTTCCTGCAAGTAGGTTTAAAAAAGACACTAAAAAAAGCTCTGGATATAATTGACGCAAATACTGATTCTATAAAAGTGGAAGAATCTGTAGCAAAAGATAGGCAAGAACGAAAAACCCAGATACAAGCAATTGAAAAACGTCTGACGGCTATTGAAGAACAGGTGTCACAGTCAGAAATACTTAACAATGCAGATGATATATTACTAAACTTATCATATCTAGATCCTAAACAATTAGAGTTTAATAAAACTCGTAATTGGGCATGGGATATACGAGAGGCGCGACAATCTTCCGAGCCTAACGCTATCAATAACGTAAGATCGGATGGGGCTGGTGTATATTATAAAAATTTAAACAGAACTCCTGAATAATATTTAAAAAATAAAAACTAAATTTAAAATCCCTCCGAGTTGGAGGGATTTTTATTTTTTATATTTTTTTCAATATCTCACCAATTTTTTCAGCCATTGCCTGCTCCCCTTCTTTTATTATATGTTGCCCGGTATTTTGAGTGAAAAATTTTGACCAAATACGATAATCCGGATCATGAAATGACGGCTCTACTACCACATCGGCTAAAGCGCTGGAGTATTTACCCAAATAATGGCGCAAAACATCAATACCGGCAATAGTGATACTGGCCATTGAAGCTTTATCATTTTTTAACCAGCGATTTTTTTGATAATTATCCAAATTTATTCCTACCACAAATTTAGCACCCAAATTACGTACCTCACTTACCGGCACTGGATCACATAGACCACCATCTACTAACCATTTTTCGCCAAATTGTACTGGCTTAAATAAACCAGGAATAGAAATACTAGCACGAACGGCCGTAGCAATTTTGCCCGTTTTAAAAGTAATTTTTTCACCTGTCAAAATATCCGTGGCCACTATACATAAAGGAATTTTGGTATCCTTAAATTCTTTATCACCGAACCAGAGGTCTAACATCTTTTCGATTTTTATACCTTTAACTAACCCCTGCGAAAATGACGGTTCAAGTATGGCCCAAAATTTTCCTTTTTTATCTTCTAAAGCAATTTTTTCAATTTCGTTTACGTTCTCATGCAAAGCATAATAAGCGCCAACAAGAGCGCCGATGCTACTGCCGGCAATGTAATCTATTTTTATATTGTTTTGTTCTAGAATTCGCAAGGCCCCGATATGGGCTAACCCTTTAACACCACCGCTACCCAAAGCCAAGCCGATTGATTTTTGTTTCATAAAATTTTGTATGCATCTATCTTAGAACAAAATACTAAATATAACAAGTATAAAATAATGAGCGAGCGAGCCTGTCAACTGACGCGACAGTGTAAACAAAAAAATACCGCCCTCAAAAAATAAAACGAATTAAAATTTTAACTAAACAAAATTCACTTACCTTGACTTTTCCGATTTTTTTGATATAATTCCAAACACTTTGTCAGGGTAGCTCAGCCGGTTAGAGCACTGGATTCATAACCCGGAGGTCGGGAGTTCGAGTCTCCCCCCTGACACAAGCCATTAAGACTCGAACAAAGGGGACGCGGGGAAAATTTTCCCCGCGTTTTTGAGGAGGGCACGCGGGAACCCGAAGGTGCCCGCGAGCGCAGGCCGAAGACCGAGCAGTTCGAGCCTCCCCCCTGACACCAAAAAAAACGCCCGCCCCGATATTTATCGAGGCGGGCTTGTTTTTAATACCCACCATTTTCTCCAGACTCGAATGCTGGAAGAAATTCGGACGCAATGAGGACGCGACAAAAGTCCTTTTGTCCAAATGGTTTACTAAGGAACAAAATAACACCAGCACGCAATCTCTCCGGCACATCATGCATATTCATTTTGCCAGACATTATAGTGATAAAAGCACACTTGCCATCACTGTCTTTTGGAATCAGTTCAAGCAGTTGTGGCGCTTCAACTACCTTCATATTCCAATCAGTAATCAACAAATCTCCCGGCTTCAAACTCTTGACTGCCACGCACACTTGTTCTAAACAATTTGCGTTAACAGTAAAGGTCTGAAGGTCAAGGTTAATTTTGGTGTATTTGGAAATGTACCAAAACACCCACTTTGCCACGAGCTTAGCAATCATCTCTTCATCGTCCAAAATCAGCACCTTGCGAGATCCGTTGAGTTCCATTGTGCACTCCTTTATGTTTTTACGCTTTTAACTAAATGTGTTTTACCTTATCCAAACACACTACCACAAAACTTACCCGATGTCAACACTGTATAATTGCGCTGGAGAGAACGCGATTAAGCCAAGATGGACAAAACCTAATTTTTTTGTTATATTTCCACTATTAAACTTTATGAAAATTTTAGGCATTGAATCATCGTGCGACGATACCTCGGTGGCTTTGATGGACTGCTCTAAACGCGGTTGTTTTGCTGTCAAAGAACTAACTGCCTCGCAAATTGAAGTGCATAAAAAATATGGCGGAGTGGTTCCGGAAATTGCTGGACGTTTGCACGCGGAAAAAATTGTGCCACTGATTGAAGAGGTATTGAGTGGTAGCAAGCCAGACTCGATCGCAGTTACTTCTGGACCTGGGCTAATCACCGGTTTGATTGTTGGTGTTGAAGCAGCGCGCACGCTTTCATATACTTGGGGCACCCCTCTGGTCGGTGTAAACCACATTGAGGGGCACATTCATGCGGTGGAAATATCTACTACCAATAAAATCAAATATCCAGCTTTGGCGCTGGTTGTTTCTGGTGGCCATACTGAATTGATTTATATAAAAAAAGAAAATAAATACAAAAAAATCGGGGCAACAGTGGACGATGCGGCCGGAGAGTGTTTTGACAAGGTCGCCAAACTTTTAGACTTGTCTTACCCGGGTGGACCGGAAATTTCTAAAATGGCTATAACCGGAAAAACTGATGTAATAAAATTCCCCAGACCAATGCTAGAACAAAAAAATTTCAATTTTAGTTTTTCCGGATTAAAAACTTCAGCATTGTATTGGCTACAAAAAAATACTGTCATTGCGAGGAACGTAGCGACGAAGCAATCTGATGGTCATGGGATTTCTTCGTCGTCCCGCTTAAGCGTGACTCCTCGCAATGACAAAATAACTACTGCTGATTTCTGTGCTTCGTTAGAACAAGCGATTGTTGATGTGCTAATTGGCAAAACAATTCGAGCGGCAAAAAAATATCAACCTAAAACAATTATTTTGGCGGGTGGAGTCGCGGCTAACAAAAAACTGCGCACTGATTTGGCGGAAAAAATTAAAGCAGAATTTCCCAATACCAAATTTGTATTACCGGACACAAAATACTGCATGGATAATGCGGCCATGATTGCTGTGGCTGGCTATAACCAACTTTTAGACAAAAACCTCACTTCCTGGAAGAAAATTCAAGCTGATCCGAACTGGGAATTGGCTTAAATTAGACAAAAAATGGCATGGTGGCCTTGACAAAGCGTAGTTTTTATGCTATAATTAAACGTTAATTTAGTTCTTTTAAAACACACGTATCACTGTCATCCCGAGCATAGTTGAATGCTTTCTCAACTGCGGTCGGGATGACAGTAAAAAATAACAGTCCACAAAAAGTGGGCAAGGAGAATCAAAATGGATAAGTACGGAAGACCGGTTGTTTCTAGCTCGGCAAGAATGTTGGGGTACACTATAACTGCCATAGGCATCGTAGTGACGCTAGTGGCAGTGTGGTTAACAGGAGGAAGTGTGTCCGGAAGCAGAATTGTTGAACGCGACCCGGAGTTGGCAGTGCTTGGGCACAAGTTCCTGCAGACGAAATGGGATGGGATCTGCCCCATACTGTACAGCAATGGTATTCCTATTTCTTCGCAGACATGCGATGACACGCTCGCCGTATACGTCGCCGCAAAAGACAAGCGGCTGGAACAGTTATCTAAAAAATACGGAACATGCGTAAAGGACATCTCGTATAATTTAAAGATTTGGAACCTTTATTTCCCAGAGGTGTCTGCATCCGCCATTAACATTTGCTGGCCATTTGGACCAAAAATGTAGTCTCGCCGGGCTGAAATCAGATGGCCCACTATTCCGCCATGCTTTCCCGCCCCCGCTCTATAGTTGTTCAGTTCTTACACGTGTGTGCTGAACAGCTCTGCTCAAAAAGATCCGCCGGTGTTTACACCGGCGGATCCCTACCTTTTCAGACCGATGGTCTGATTTTTTTATTCTCGATTTTTAATTTCGCCTAAAAGTTTTTCTAAGAATTTCTCCTTACTCATCTTTTCCTGTTTTTCTTCTCCGCGCATACGAATACTCCACTCCTCACCACCAATTTCTTTATCCCCAACAGCTACAATATACGGAATTTTTTTGCCAACGGCTTTGCGTATGCGATTACCGAGCGTCTCGTCGGCACTATCACACTCCACACGAATTCCCAAATCACCAAATTCTTTTTTCAATTCTAACGCGCCGGCACCATGTTTTTCCGGAGACACTGGCACAAACATCACTTGTACCGGCGATAACCAAACCGGCCACACTCCAGCATAATGTTCAATCAAAAACGCGGTAAACCGTTCATGGGTGGACATGGGCGCGCGGTGAATCACAAACACCTCATTATTATCTTTGCCAGATTCATCAGTATAATTCAAATTAAATCTAGTTTTGGCTACAAAATCCAACTGAATAGTGGACATACTTTCTTCGCGTCCGAGCGCCGATTTAAATTGTACGTCAACTTTTGGTCCGTAAAAAGCCGCTTCATCATCCACTTCTACAAACTTCACTTTCATCTCTTGTAAAACCTCGCGGATCACCTGTTCGCTGTATTCCCAATTCTTTGGTTCATTAACATATTTTTCCAAATGATCTGGGCTCCACTTGGACAATCTAAACCAATAGTCTTTCAAACCAAAAATATTAAAATAATTCATGGTCAATTCCATTACCCCCTTAAATTCTTCTTTAATCTGGTCTTTGCGGCAATACATATGAGCGTCATTCATCGCCAGACAACGCACCCGCAGAAGTCCAGCCAAAGTTCCGGATAATTCATTACGATAACATTCGCCATATTCCGCTATGCGCAATGGTAAATCGCGATAACTGCGCGGTTTAAAATTATAAATTGTGTGATGATGCGGACAGTTCATGGATTTTAAATAATAAGTACCATCATCCATTACCATCGGTGGATACATGCTATCTTTATAATATGGCAGATGCCCAGAAGTAAGATACATTTCCTCTTTGGCTAAATGCGGAGTACGCACGCGCACATAGCCAGCCTCAGTTTCTTTCTCTACGGCCAATTTTTCTATTTCATTACGAATAATCGTGCCATTTGGCAACCACATGGTCAGCCCTTTTCCAACTCTGTCGTCAAAGAAAAATAACTCTTGCTCAGCGCCAATTTTGCGATGATCACGCTTCTCCGCTTCTTCCAGAAATCGTAAATATTCATCTAGTTCTTGTTGAGTTTCAAAACATACTCCGTAAATTCTTTGTAATTGTGGATTTTCACTTTTTCCACGCCAATAGGCACCGGCTAATTTTGTTAATTTAAACACGCCAATTTCTTTCGCGCTTTTAACATGAGGCCCGCGGCATAAATCCACAAATTCCCCGGTTTTATAAATTGTAACTTTATCTACCGCCCCGGCCAAATCCGCCATTTCTTCTGAATTAACTTTGGTGGTGCCTTTGGCTTTCAAGTCTTTTAACAACTCAACTTTGTACACCTGACCCAAATCTCCAAACATTTTTATTGCCTCTTCCAAATCCATTTCTTCTTTTTCAAACTTCAAACCTGCCTGCTTCATATTCCCAGCCACATTTTCAATTTTTTTCAAATCACCCTCGCCAATAGGAGATGGAAAATCAATGTCATAATAAAAACCATTTTCCACAGTTGGGCCAACACCAAATTTGGCCGCTGGATATAATTTTTGCACTGCGGCCGCTATCAAATGCGCACAGCTGTGGCGCATTAACAACAATTTTTCTTCTTGCATATAGTTAAAGTTTAATATTAAATTACTTTTTCTTTTTTAACCACTCTGAACGGAGAATGCTCATCATATATTCATCGTGAAATTTTTTATCCACACGACTTAGGCGCTTGGCACGAATTTGACCTTCCATTTTAAAACCGGCTTTTCGATAGGCTTTCACTGCTCTTTTATTTTCAACAAATACCAGCAATTCAAAACGATTATATTTCAATTTTTTAAAAACAAAATCCCCTATTAATTTTATACACTCTCCGGCATAACCTCGCCCCCAATATTCTTTTTCTCCAATAATAATTTCGAAATTGGCGATAAAATCCGATGAATGCAAACGAACCGCAGTGATCCCTACCAAATTGCCATCTTCCGCCTTTATTAAATAAACCAATCTATCATCGTGCGTTAACGCTTTTTTTATATATTTTTTTGATTCGAATAAACTCATTCGAAAAAGTTTGGGAAAAATATAACGCGCCACCTCTGGATCCTTAAACCAACGTACAAAATTTGGTGCATCTACTAATTTCACTGGCCGCAATGTTAATCTTGGTCCTTTTAAAATAATTTTTTTCATTTTTATTATTTTTAATTAAAAACCCCAATGCCTAAAATTGGCATCGGGGTCCTAAATATTATTCAAGACGGTTCCACCCGAAAGTTTAACTTTACCCCGCCATGGCGGGGTGAAACTCAGCTTAGCCCGCCTATAATAGCGGATTTCCTTACGGAAAAGCGTTTGGTATTCGCCTCAATCGCTGGTTAGACTTATATTACTTCTAAACAAATTTTATGTCAAGCTACTGCACATTCTTTACGATCACTTTTATTTTGTCTGGAACAGTTGGGGCACTTAGCATCCAAATCGGTGAGAATTTCACTTCTACACCAGAGACATGGTCTAAACCCAAAACATAACGCTCGATTGCATCTTTCTTTTTTCCAAAAAAGTTTTCTGGAGCTAACTTGTCGGCATTGACATCCAAGGTGACTGTAAGACTCTGACTCACTGCTAGCTGAGCTGTGCCCAAAACCACATCAGCATCAACCAAAGTCACGCGAGGCCCGCCACTACTTTTAATAATTTTTTCTCCAGTAGCGTCAATATTTATGATAGATTCACGCTCTAACAAATCATTTAAATCTTTCTCACTATACAACACGACCGTAAGAGTACTACTTCCGCTTAAACTAAATTCAGAAACTTCATCGCCAACTTTTTTGTTAGATACCGCTGTAACGTTGTCAGCCGAAACCAATATTGCTTGACCGGAAAACTTAGTAGAATTTTCTGTTAAAAAAGCTTCTTGTAATTTTTCTTTAAAACTATCTTGCGCTAATTTCAAATCACTGTCGCTAAGCACTCCAACTTGACGTACTCCACCAGTCATTTTATTATCACTAACCGCATAAATATATTTTTGTTTTTCTACTGCCAATCCTGGAATAACAAAACTAGTTGGATCAATTTCGCCAGTCTTGCCAGGTTGATCAGCATAAACATTAGCAACAGTTTGATCTCCGGCAGGAATAATCACCCGGTCATTTAATCTAAATAATATATTGCCTGGACTAAGTAAGCGCGTAGTTTTCACCAGTGTTTGCGATTGATTAGTTTTGTTGTACAAAGTTACTGTGCCAACAGCAACAGTGTCGACAGTCTTCACTCCCACTGGATAATATTTTTCCGTCCAAGCAAACTGCGTGGTAGTAACCGTACCGCCAATACCTTTAGAATCACCAATTTTTATGGTTACGCTAATATTTTTAATATCATTTTTAGCAACAATGGTAATAGTAGCTTTTTTGGAAGTTATAAAAACCACTAAACCTAACAATATTATAGCTACGGCCAAAAATGACAGAGCAACAGTACGATAAAAACCCACCGGCGGGTCGGAATTTGGATGATGGGTTTGAACACGATGAGCAATCATACAAAAATAATTATTTCTTACTCAAATATTATATCATATTCTCAGAGTTCGTACTATTCAGTAACTCTAAATACCTCGGTTATAGTAGTAATTTTATCTAATGCTTTTAAAACTCCATCTTGCGCCATGGTAATCATGCCGTCTTTGACGGCCAGTTCTTGGATAGTATATTCCGAAACTTTATTACTTAAAATAACTTCCTCCACTTGCTTGTTCATAGTGAAAATTTCATAAATACCGACACGTCCTTTATAGCCTAAACCACTACACTCTTTACATCCCTTACCTTTGTAAAATAATAACGGCTTGGATTGGACACTGACTTTGTCCGCTTCTGGCAAAGATTCTATTAATTTCCCTACTCGTTCTAATTTTGCGCCGTCTAATTCATCCTCTACAATACAATGCGCGCAAATACGCCGCACTAAACGTTGTCCAATAACCGCATTTAAGGCTGGAGCAAGCAAAAAAGGCTTCACGCCCATAGATAAAAAGCGTGGAATAGCACCAGAAGCACTATTGGTGTGGATGGTGGATAACATTAAATGTCCGGTCAGAGCCGCCTGAATTGCAATCTCGGCTGATTCTAAATCACGAATTTCACCGACCATACAAATATCTGGATCTTGACGCAAAATACTACGCAAGCCTTTGGCAAAAGTATAATCACGGCTAATATCTACTTGGCTCTGATTAATACCTTCCATTTTAATTTCTACCGGATCTTCTAAAGTAATAATTTTTACCCCCGGTTTATTCAAAGTTCGTAAAATAGAATACAAAGTAGTGGTTTTACCAGATCCAGTCGGACCAGTGGTGATAATCATACCATTGGGACGTTCTATTTCTCTTTTCAAACGAGTATACGCCAAACCTCGTACTCCCAACTCATCATAGGTCACGCCCTTACTACCACTATGCAAAATACGCATCACTACACTTTCACCCCAAGTGGTTGGCATAGTAGAAACACGGATATCCAAACTACCTGATGACAATTGTAAAGTAACCCGGCCATCTTGTGGAATATCAGTAATATTTATTTTTAAAGCTGATAAAAGTTTGATACGTGAAATAATTTGTTTCCAGCGTTCACGCGGTAACACACCAATCTCATAAAGCACTCCGTCAATGCGATAGCGAATCATGACGCCTTTTTCTTCAGCTTCAACATGGATATCGGAAGAATTAACCTTTAAAGCCGAAGCCACCATCAAAGTTACAATGTCGGTAATGTTAACATTTTTAAACTGTTCCTGAATGGCTTGCAAATTTTCCAAACCAGTCTGAAAACGACTTAATTCCTCATCAGTAATATTTATATCTTTTGTTATCTCTTTAACAATTGGCAGGGTGGCGTAGAGTTTAAATACTCTTTCCAAACTATGCTCAGAAATTAAATAAGTATCAACTTCAGCATGATAACGCTCGCCTAATTGATAGGCCAATTCTTTAATATCATCACTTTGTTCAATACAACCCAACCGCAGCTCATCAGTAGAAAAATAAAAACAAATCACTTTTTTGGCACGGGCAATTTCTTCTGGTATGGCTTTGAGTGACTCAGCTGAAACTGGAAAAGCCGATAAATCAATGTGGTGCATACCCAAAGACATTGCTTGGGCCGCAGTTTGTTCTTCTTTTTCTTTAATTTTAATTACTTCCATCTTCTGTGTAAATTTAGCAGAAGCGCCATCATCAACCTTGGCCCCTTTTTTTGGCAATGGCTTTTTGATTAAGTCACTAATTGAAGGAAAGGCAGTGCCCATAATTACTTTTTACCAAATAAACGATGAATACCAATATAACAACGGCTTAGCACACCCTCGTGATGCATTTTTAAAAATAAATACATCCAAGCGCTGGTGGAAAAGGAGTTAAAAATAGATCCTGTAAAAATTAATAACATTAACAACAAGCCAAAGCCGAGGGTGAAACCAAATTTAATTAACCATACTGAGCTAAATACAATACCCAAAAGCCAAAATAACAAAGACGGTAAAAATACTACCACTGCGCCAAATGATAACACTACTAACAACACTAGACCTAAAATTAAAACTAACAAATTTAATTCAATTGAAACCAAAACATGATGCGAAAACAAGCGCCAACCCTTTCGCATTGCTGGTAAAATATGCAAATCTTCATTAACCACATAACCAATCGCATAAATTGCCACTGATGAAATAATAAAAGCAAAAAACAAAGCAAATCCAAAACCAATGCCCATGAGTTCAGTTCCAAAACCAGAGCCAACCATAGGTACAAGTCCAATCCATAAAAATAATACCAAAAATAACAAAGCGCCCAGGAATAATTTTTGTAAAACATTAATGGCTAAAACATTCCAAAAATGTTTAACACCGATATCCCACGCCTGTTTAAAATTTATTTTTTTATCTTTAAACCAAGATATGGCAGACGCTACGAGCGCTCCTTGCGAAGTGACTGACACGAAAATAACCAGGATAAACAATGTTAAAGCTAAAACAAAAAGCGCCAATGTGCCTAAAATCTGAGAAATGCTAAATGACTGCTGGCCATAAACCACCATTTGTAAACCGTATTGACCATTTGGACCAAATATATTTTTGGACATGACAAGTAATTTTCCTAAAAAATCACCCAATCCAAATTGCCCGATAAAAACGGACAACATACCAAAAATCCACAATACTTTATGATGCCAAACAACATGCCAGGCGTGCTTAATTGCATCGCGATAAGTTGGTTCGTGGGTGTACATATTTATATGGTTAGAACATTATTAAGTTCATCGCATAATTATTTTTGAACGCGTTGCGATGCCGAGGTAAGATTTGTAGACGAGTTTGAGCGATCCGAAGGATTTTGATCAACCAAGCGAAGCGTTTTTGATCAAAAAGCGAAAACGAGGTCGCAAATTCCCGAGGCAGAGCATTAGCGTGAAAAAATAATTATGCGATAAACCAACTGTGTTTTAAGACCTCTATATTATACCACAAAACCACCCAAAACAGAAAACTCTCGGCCAAAAGCCGAGAGTTTTCTGTTTTGTATGTTATTTTGCTTCTATTGCTGATTCAAAAATAGCTTTAATTTCATCTTGTTCAATTGTTTCTTTTTCTAAAAGCATGGCCACCATTTTTTCCAGTTTATCCCTATTTTTTTCAATCACTGTGCGCGCCAATTTATCTGCTTCATCTAAAATCACCTTAATTTCTTTATCAATTTCTTCCGCTGTTTTGTCGGAATAATCGCGCTCTTCATGAATTTCACGGCCAAGAAAAATCAGTTCATCGTGTGTGCCAAAAGTGCGCGCGCCTAATTTGTCGCTCATGCCATAACGAGTTACCATATCCCGCGCCATTTGGGTGGCATTTCGTAAATCCGATGATGGGCCAGTAGAAATTTGGTCTGCGCCAAAAATCATTTTTTCAACAACATATCCACCCATAGTCATGGCTAATTCATCTTTAAATTGCGCCAGAGTGTGATAATGTCTATCTTCAGATGGCATTTTAAGAGTATAACCTCCAGCCAGGCCACGAGAAATTATGGAAACTTTGCGTACCTGATCACAGTTTGGCAATAGGTGTCCAACCACTGCATGGCCAGCTTCGTGGTAAGCAGTCATTTTCTTTTCTTTTTCACTCACAATTCTACTTTTGCGTTCCGGACCGAGCAAAACTTTTTCTACACTTTCCAAAACTTCACTTTCACTGATTATTTTTTTATTACGACGCACTGCTAAAATCGCCGCTTCATTTAATAAGTTCGCCAAATCAGCACCAGAAAAACCTGGAGTGCGTTCAGCTAATTTGCGCAAAGATACATTGCTAGAAAATGGTTTGTTGATAGCGTGAATTGCCAAAATTTCTTCACGATCTTTTATGTCTGGCATATCAATAGTAACCCGACGGTCAAAACGGCCAGGGCGCAAAAGCGCTGGATCTAAAACATCCGGACGATTGGTGGCTGCCACTACAATCACGCCGATATTAGGCTCAAATCCATCCATTTCCACTAAAATTTGATTCAAAGTTTGTTCACGTTCATCGTGTCCACCGCCCAAGCCAGTACCGCGACGGCGACCAACTGCGTCAATTTCATCAATAAAAACAATTGACGGTGCTACTTTTTTAGCTTTGGAAAATAAATCACGTACGCGGGAAGCACCTACGCCTACAAACATTTCCACAAATTCAGAACCAGACATATGAAAAAATGGCACACCAGCTTCACCGGCTACGGCTTTGGCAAAAAGAGTTTTACCGGTACCGGGAGCACCCATGAGCAATACGCCCTTAGGAATTTTAGCGCCCATGTCAGCAAACCGTTTAGGATTTTTTAAAAAATCTACCACTTCTTCCAATTCGTTTTTAGCTTCTTTGGCGCCAGCCACATCAGAAAAAGTTTTTTTATCTTTATTTTCATCTTGTTTAACTTCCCGCGGATTGCTCGCCCCAAAACCCATGGCGCGATTGTTAGTGCCCTGTACACTGCGGGTCATAAAATACAAAAATAAAATGATAATTAAAATCGGCGCTAAAATTGGCAATAAATTTATTAGCCAAAATTTTAAAGCGCTTTCATCTTTAATTTCAACAGCTAAATTTTTACGCGCATCATCAGTGACTCCATAATTTTTCATTACTGCACCAAATGATTCACCAGATTCTTTTTTAACTTGTTGTAGCGTAGAGGAAGGATTGGTCATTTCCACTTTTAACAAATCACCCTCAATCACAACTTTTTTAACCTGGCCGGCATTAATTTCCGTAGCCAGCTGGGCTAATCCAACAATTTCAGGTTTACTTTTTGTACCAAAACTAAACTGGCTGATAATACCTGCGCCTATTAATAATACGACAAAAATGATAATAAAATTTTTGATAAAATCTTTCATAAATATAATTAAGTTAGTTATATTATCCTACCCTAAAATGAGTAAAAAATCAAGGGACGAGATAAAAAAAATTGAATAAAAAAAGGGAGTTTGATGTGAGTTTATTCAACCCACAACGCTCCCATAGGGCTCTGCTTCCCCAGGCTCACCACTTTTATCCACCATAGCTTTAGCGGCGGTGGATACGGTAGGTGACTCCGACCTATCTTTTGACCAGGCTAGGTTTTGCCTGAACTCCGTTAAATTAACGGAGAAATGTTGGGCCTGTTAGACCCGGCATCTGAGGTAGGCCGACAGGCCGTTCCTCAGCTCAAGGTACTTTGCCCAGTCTTCGGGCTTTTTACTTTTCTGCGCGGTCGCCAACGCGTCGCGCACCGGCTGCAGCCTGACGTTGTCCATCTCCCTCTGGGACGGCACTCTTGACGCCTGGGCTGCCAAAAACGCTGCCTGCACCGAAATCTGCCGGCCTCTCTCAAATGCCTCTGCTGTCATCCTCATTTTGTCCTCGCTTTCGTGAAAAATGTGTTAACAGATTTGTCTTTTCAAGCCTTACGGCTAAATATAATCATTTATTATATATAACCGTAAAACTTGCTTAATTTGGGCTAAAACAGTGATTTCCTGCCTTTTTTCAAATTAACAAATTATTATATCACAAAATCAACATTTTGTCAAGACCCCTATATGCATAAAAAAATCCCCCGGAGTCGCTCTCCGGGGGTACAACCGATTTTGTTTTAATGGTGCCTTTCGAGGAAAACCTCGGGGGGTGGATTGCACCCTAATCCCAAGTGGATCACTGTGGCCTCGTTTTTGCTTCCCTTTATCCGAAAAGGGATGCCGACCGCAGCTCTCACTTCCTCTTTTTAAAACCCACAACCCACGCTGGTGTTGTTTGCCTCTTGGCTAAAACCCAAGGGACGTAGGGCCGGAGCGACTTGGCTCGCTAACTGGGCAGTTCTGCAGAAACCACGCAGTGTAGTTTACCTTTCTCCGGGGCAGCTTCTTTTTGGGCACTTTTTACCCAACGGATGCTTACTACTCCTTTATCCGGTTCCTAAAATTTGTGTTTGCGCCTGGAACGAGGGCGCTTAAATCTGCTTCACTCGACAAGTCCTTTCTCCTCTTTGAGGTATGGGTATGGGTTTGTCGGCTGCGGGATCCCCACATCGTGGGTAGCCCACAGACTCCGCTCCAAGGCCCGGGGAATTCATCTCCTTGTTAGGGTTAGATCCCAGGACTTTTGCTCGGCGCGGAATTTATAAATTTATCACAACTACGCCTTTTTGTCAAGTGATTGGCTGTGGATAAGTCTAAAAATAGCTGAAATTAGCCAAAATAAAAGACCCGCGTTTTGGGCGGGTCTTTTAATCTAAATGTTTATTGGAAGTTCGTAATTACCTAGCCGTTTACGGCGTAGTAATTACGAACAATTAAATTCTATTGTCGGCGGAGCCGACACTTTGTCTAAAAAACCCGCCCAGATACCCCGCCAAAGGCGGGGTCGGGTTTATTCTGATTTTTTGGCCTTTTTGGCTTTCTTCTCAACCTTTTCTTCTTTCTCTTCTTTTACTTCTTCCTTTTTCTCCTCGGTCTTTTCTTCAGATTTTTCCTCAGCTTTTTCCGCTTTAGCTTTGGCTGGAACGCGTCCGGCCTTGCCTTTCACTCCGGCCACTTTCAAGCCCAAACGATGTTCAGCTGGTTCTAAAGACACAATTTCAAATTCCACCTCTTGATTCATTTTGAATTTGTCAGCCACATTTGCAATTGGTTCATCGGATAATTCAGACACATGGGCTAAACCATGAATGTCTTCGTCCAAGGCCACCATCAAACCAAATGGTTCCACTTTGATAATTTTACCGGTTACTTTGTCGCCAACTTTATATTTATCTTTGGCATGTTTCCATGGATCTTCCACAGTACGCTTGATGGATAAATAAATTTTGGAATGATCAAGTTGAATAATTTGCGCTTTGACCTTATCACCCACTTTCAAAACATCTTTCGGGTGGTCAATGCGTTGCCAAGCAATTTCGGAAATATGAATCAAACCTTCTAGGCCATCACCAAATTTCACAAACGCGCCAAATGAAGTCAAGGCGGAAATTTCTCCGTCTACCAAATCACCAACTTTGTATTGTTCCAACACGGCTTTTTGAGAATCATCCCAAACCGCGCGTTCAGACACAATTAATTTTTCTTCTTTTTCATCCACATCAATCACTTTGACTTCTAATTCTTGGCCAACGAGTTCACGCAATTTTTCCAAAATACGATTTTTATCGCCACCGGCTACTCGTGGATAATGATCTGGATTTAATTGCGAAACTGGCATAAAACCAGTGGTCGCGTCCACCTGCATCATCACGCCGCCCTTGTTGGCGGCCAGGGCTTTGGCTTTCACAGTCAAACCTTCTTTCATCCATTTGCGTAAGTTGTCCCAAACACGTTGAGAACCGGCCAAACGGAAAGATAATTCCATTTCGCCATTTTCATTTTCCAAATCAATCACAGTGGCTTCCACTTCATCGCCAATTTTCAAATTGGCGTATTCGCGAGATTGAGAAAACAATTCCGGTCCGCGGATAATACCTGTGGTCATGCCACTGATATCAATACGGATTTCGCGACGATCAACGGATAAAATTTTACCTTTAATAACATCGCCAACTTTGGGCACGTCCATAGCAGTGTCCTGTAGTAATGTTTTTAGATCCTTTTTTGATGTATCTGCTGTCATAAAAACAAAAAAATATACTTAACCCGTTTTTGCCCCGATTTGGGAACGAGTGCCAACCACTAAATTGGGCTGGCGTTTATACTTAAATTGTAGAGACAATGTACCATTAATATATATAGATGTCAAGCCCTTGACCTGAAAGCTATATTTTAAAAAAAGACCCCTGCACATGTTTGCTACATGCAGGGGTGAACGAGCGAGACCCGGTGAACTAAAAAGAACCGAGGTGTAGGGGTAGTTTTCATTTTCCCCCGCCGTTGAGAATGCGATCACGCAGTTCCATCGCGGTCAGAAAGAAATCCGCCAAAACATTAGCTATGGCGATATCTTGCGGCGTTCTCAATCTAGGACTCATCCTCATGAGAGGCTCTGTCCACACGGTGGGATTGATGCCAACAGGTGCCTCTGTCTTGAACCGATTGTTGCCTACTTCCCTCCTATTTCTGCGATCCTCCTTCTTAATCTATTAGTAAAAGGAATTATAACGTATTATTACTGCTTTGCCAATAGCTATTTATGGCTAATTTTCACCCTAAATTATCCTAATTCGCCCCTTGCCTTCTACCCCTAAATATGATAAAATATACGCAGTAAAAATTTGAAATTTGTTATTATAGATATTATGATATTGGATATTAATTTTAATATCTTTAATATCATTAATATTTCTATTATCTTTAATATTTCGTTCGTTATCGTTAATATCTAATATTTTTAATCTTTGATTTTTTATTTTTAAATTTTGAATATGCACCTACAATGGCTCGGTCAGACCTGCGTAAAATTACAAACTAAAAACAAAGATGAGGATGTAGTGGTTTTAATTGATGCCTATCGCCCAAACAAAGGCGACTTTCCACGCAGTTTTTCTCCACAAATCGCTTTGTTTTCTAATGGCGATAAAGACGCTGCAACTCTTTCCCAAGATCCGTTTGTTTTAAACACTTTGGGTGAATGTGAAAATAAAGGCGTGATTGCTTATGCTATCCCCAGCGCCAATGGCAATATTATTTTTAAAATCAATGCTGAAGGCATGAATATCACTCACTTAGGCCGATTAAAAACAAAAATAGAAAATGATGTGGTGGAAAAAATTGGCAACACGGATATTTTATTTATTCCAGTTGGTGGAGGTGATTATTTATCGCCCGAAGATGCGGCTGCAATGGTGACTTTACTTGAACCACGCATTGTAGTACCAATTGGTTATCATTGTGACACTGACGCCAAAGCCAAACCAGTGGCGGAATTTATTAAAGAGCTGGGATTAAAACCGGAAACCACGGATAAAAAAATAATTATTAAACAAAAAGACTTACCGCAAGAAGAAATGAAATTATTTATCTTAGAAAAAAATTATTAATTTAAAGCGAGGGAAAAATATGCCTAAAAAAACCGTTAAAAAAACGGAAACGAGAAAAAAAGTTGAAAAAATTGAACAACCAATTGAACAGCCAAAAGAAGAAGTAAAAAAACTCACTGGCGAAGATTTGAAAAAAATTGTACAGACACGTTACACAAAAAATAGTATAGCCACTCGTCTAGTTTGGACAATCACATTTATTGTTTTAGCTGCGGTTTTGGTAATTTGGGTTTTTGATTTTAAAATGCAACTTTCTAATATTAGTTGGCAAAATACATCCGAAAATCAATTAGTAAAAGATACTCAAAAAAATTGGAGCAAATCAATTGAAAATTTAAAAAACAAAAGTTTCACAGAGCAAATAAACACGGCAATAAAACAAGTTGCCGAAAGCTTCGCCAGCAGTACTGCATCAACCACTGTTGCCACCTCAACCACATCCACAATAATTATTTCTACATCAACAACATCTACTAATGAATAAAATTATGCAGGATAAATTAGAACTATCTAACCGGCCGATTGGAAATCTTTCCGACGCGCCCATAGTGGAGGAAATGCAAAAGTCGTATTTGGAATATGCCATGAGCGTTATTATTGCACGCGCCTTGCCTGATGTCCGTGATGGTTTAAAGCCAGTACATCGCCGTATTTTATACGCCATGTGGAATATTGGTCTAAAACACACAGCCAAATACCGTAAATCCGCCCACGTGGTCGGCGAGGTAATGGGAAAATACCATCCACACGGCGACTCGGCCATTTATGATTCTATGGTGCGTATGGCGCAGGATTTCTCCATGCGTGCGCCTTTGGTTGATGGTCAAGGCAACTTTGGCTGTTTCACAAAAGACACAAAAGTTAAATTAACTGACGGACGTAATTTGAGTTTTGAAGATTTAATAAAAGAATATCAACAAGGCAAAAAGAATTATACTTACACAATCAATAATCTAGGATTGATTGCCATGGCCGAAATCAAGCATCCGCGTTTAACCAGAAAAAATGCCGAGCTTGTTAAAGTTGCCTTGGACAATGGCGAGGAATTAAGATGCACTCCCAATCATTTATTCATGTTGCGAGATGGAAAATACACAGAGGCAAAAGATTTGAAAGCAAAAACATCTTTGATGCCGTTGTACGAAAAAGTTTCCGAAGCCACTGACCGATTAAAACGCGCCGGCTATACTTTGATTTTACAAAACAAAACCAAAGAATGGGTACCAGTGCATCATCTGGCGGATAATCACAATTTAACCGCGAAAAAATATCAAAAAGCCAATGGGCGCGTACGACACCATATTGATTTTAACAAACTCAATAATAATCCGGAAAATATTCAAAGAATGCACTGGGGCGAACACTGGGCAATTCACTGTAAACAAGCGGCCAAACAACACCAAAATCCGGAGTACAGAATGAAAATTGCCGCTGGACGAGAAAAATTTTGGGCAAATCCGGCCAATCGCAAACGCTATTCGGAAAAATTAAGCCTAACAAATACAAAGAATTGGCAAAATGCCGATTATAAAGAAAAGATGCGAGCAGCACTTAGCATAGCAAACAAAACATACATTGAAACTCATCCGGAAAAAATCAAAGAGCTGAAAGAACGTGGCTCACAAACATTCAGGCGCCTCTGGCAAATTCCAAAATACAAAAAACTATTTGGAGAAAAAATTGCCGCCACGAACAGCAAGCGCACTACCAACAATACCGGAAAAAAGAAATTTTTGAACATCTGCAAAGAGGTATTTAATTTGTATCGCGCTTTAAATCAAAAATTATACGAAGAAATCAGAAAAAAAATATACCCTTACGGTTCGGCCACAACTTGGAACACTGGATTTGATAAATATTATTCCAACAACCAAGAATTGTTATTGCAAGATTTGACAAAAAATCATAAAGTTACAAAAGTTGAAAAATTAAAAGAAACGGAAGATGTGTTTGATTTAACAATTGACAAAACGCACAACTTCGCGTTGGCGGCCGGTATTTTTGTCCACAACTCAATGGATGGCGACAACGCCGCGGCGATGCGTTATACTGAGGCGCGATTACAAGCGATTGCCGAAGAAATGCTATCTGATATTGATAAAGACACAGTAAATTTTACTCCAAACTACGATGGTACCCACGACGAACCTAATGTTTTGCCGGCCAAGATGCCAAACCTGCTTTTAAACGGCACTATGGGCATTGCAGTTGGTATGGCCACTTCTATTCCTCCGCATAATTTGAGCGAACTGTGTGACGGTGTAATCGCTCTCATTGACCATCCTAAAACCGATGTGGAACAATTGTCAGAAATTATCAAAGGCCCAGACTTCCCGACAGGTGGTATTATTTATAATAAAAAAGATATTTTAGCCGCCCAAGCCACTGGCAAAGGCGGAGTGGTAATACGCGCTAAAGCAGAAATCCAAGAAACAAAATCCGGACATTTTCAAATTATTGTCACAGAAATTCCTTATCAAGTGAATAAAGCGGAGATGATTGAAAAAATCGCCAACTTAGTGCAAGAGAAAAAAATTGAAGGCATCAAGGACTTGCGCGATGAAACCAACAAAGAAGGTGTGCGAATTGTAATTGAGCTAAAAAAAGATTCGTATCCAAAAAAAGTTTTAAACCAACTTTACAAACAGACGGCTTTGCAAACTACCTTCCATACCAACATGTTGGCTCTAGTAGACGGCATTCAACCGCGCGTCTTGAACTTAAAAGGCATTTTGGAAGAATTTATCAAACATCGCCAAGTGGTGATTCGCCGTCGCACGGCATTTGATTTGGCCAAAGCCAAAGATCGCGCGCATATTTTGGAAGGATTGAAAATTGCTTTGGATAAAATTGATTTGGTAATAAAAACCATTCGCGCGAGTTCTGACAAAGAAGAAGCCAAAGCCAATTTGATGAGTAAATTCAAATTCACCGATAGGCAGGCGACCGCAATTTTGGAAATGAAACTCCAACAGCTTGCCAATTTGGAACGCCAAAAAATTGAAGACGAATTAAAAGATAAAAAATCTTTAATCAAAGAATTAGAAGCAATTTTGTCATCAGAATCAAAAATTTTCAGTATTATTAAACAAGAAACCAACGAGGCGAAAGAAAAATATGGCACTCCGCGTAAAACGCAAATTGTCTCGCATGGAGTAAAAGAATTTACCACGGAGGATTTGATACCTAATGAACCGACGATTATTATGATGACGACTGATGGCTATATCAAGCGTTTACCACCAGATACTTTCCGCCAACAGGGGCGGGGTGGTAAAGGTGTAATTGGTACTGCCACCAAAGAAGAAGAGACTGTGCAGCAATTAATTTCTGCCAACACGCACGACAACATGCTGTTTTTCACTAATCGCGGGCGTGTATTCCAATTGATGGCTTACGACATCCCTCAAGCATCACGCACAGCCAAAGGGCAAGCCATGGTGAACTTTTTACAACTGGCGCCCAATGAACGCGTGGCCGCGGTGTTATCGTTGGCTGATGCAGAAAAAATTAAATTTTTAATAATGGTAACTACCAAAGGTATTATCAAAAAAACCGCACTAGAAGACTTTATGAATGTACGCCGCAGTGGTTTGATTGCATTAAAATTAAAAACCGATGATAATTTGGAATGGGTACGCGCCACTGATGGCAATGATGAAATTATGATTGCCACTAAAAAAGGGATTGCCATCCATTTTAAAGAAGCAAATGTACGCGCGATGGGTCGAACAGCGGCCGGTGTACGTGGTATCAAATTGCATGCCAACGATGAAGTAATTGCCATGGATGTAGTTGATCCTAAAAATAAATCATTAGAATTTTTATCCATTGGCGAAAATGGCATGGGCAAACGAACGGCCGTGTCTGAATACAAAGTACAGGGTCGCGGCGGATCAGGAATAAAAACTGCCAACATCACGGAAAAAACTGGTACTTTGGTATTTGCTCAAGTGGTGGACAGTGTTGATGCTGATGAAAAAGATATGATTTTAATGAGCGCCAAAGGACAAGTGATTCGTTTACCATTTAAAACAATTCCGACTTCCGGCCGCGCTACTCAGGGTGTAAGGTTGATGAGATTTAAAGAAGATGGCGATAAAGTGACTAGCGTAACGATGCTGTAGAAAAATATAATTAAAACAAGGCGCCCAAGGCGCCTTGTTTTAATTATAAAAAACCCCAGACAGACTGGGACAGTATGTTCGTTGAAGGGCAAGCCAACAACGTTAACTATCAACATGTCAATCTGGGGACTTATTATATTAGCACTTTAATTTTAACTGTCAATAGTCAAAGATTTATAAGTTATTGGTTATCCACAGGGGGGGGTTTACAGAAATTTATATGGGGGTATAATGAAGATCTAATACAGTTCTTTTAACGGGTTGCGCGAGATGAGACAAACTCAAGCCTAAGGGATAAAACCCATGGCTACGAAGTAGAGCGAGCCAGCGCAGATGGGCAGAGAAGGTGTGGCTGCCTGACTAGCCAAAACTGGTAGCCGAAGCTTGTTTACTAGTAACGAGCGACGGCAACAACCAACGGTGGAGGTAACCATCCAAAACGGCTAGCTTGCGTTCGCTGTGCGGGATTGCTATTTAAGCAATAAGTTAACATGTCAGAAGGAAGGTTTTCCCGCAAGAGCAATGGCGCCCAACTCATCGAGTGATCAAATCAGGGGACTAACCCACCCCAATTTTACAAGCCGACAAGCGGTCTCTACAACTCGAGACCGCCATATGTACCTTGGGCCCTTTTATCATAATCGGGCCCTCTTTTTTTAAGTCCTATCGGGTGGTTTAAGGCAAGAACCATCCGAGTGGCGGTCCGCAATGGTTGCGGGCCGCCTTTTTCTTTTAAAGAAAAGCTAAAATAATCAAGGTTTCACAGCACCACTTGGTTAATAACTTCGTTCGGCGTTCGGTAGTTTAAACACCTTCTCGGCCGGTCGTTTAGCTTCTCTTGGATG
>Ga0247841_10003920_pt1 | contig 26571 bp, 27 predicted proteins | sample LaCruzMarch2015__2_FD_192410 | JGI IMG/M metagenome (GOLD analysis project Ga0247841, IMG submission 192410) | Freshwater microbial communities from meromictic Lake La Cruz, Castile-La Mancha, Spain - LaCruzMarch2015_18m | ecosystem: Environmental > Aquatic > Freshwater > Lake | place: Spain... | reverse complement strand
TGCCTTAATACTTGGAGTGTTTCGGGAAGAGAAGAGCCATCAACAATAATAACTTCTGTATCGGTATAAGTTTGATTAAATATTGAATTTAACGTTCTGTTAATTTTCTCCTCTTTTTCATTGAGACAAACTACAACAATACTGACTATGCCAATCACCATTTACTTGGAACTAATAATGACACTCCCGCTGGTTTCTAAAAGCATTTCAAGCTCTTTAATACTTGAAATAAAATTGATTTTTTCTCCACCGGGTATGGATAGTAAATGACTTTTTCTTGAAGGAAAAGAATCAGGCATCGGTTGGAAAAGGTTCGCAATTGAAATTGATTTTTCGGGCTCAAAGGTTAAAGTCGTTGAAAAAAGCCCTATCTTAAATAAGTAAGGATAATCCAATACCTCGAAAGGTACATGCTGGGGAAGAGGTTGACCAACTCCTGAAAGATTTAATTCTAAAGCTGGATTTGGATGCTGCTTAACGAGAATATTAAATCCTTTTTTCGTACAAATTTTTGATATCTGCCGGAAAATATCTTCCTGCCAGGAATTACTAACAACATCGGTTGCCATAATTAATATGACGTTTTTCGAATGCCGTTGATCGTTGCTATAATCTATTGTATTGTCAGGTCGCTTACGGTAATTAAGACATTCAAAACTGGTTGTCAAATTTTTTATAGATGATTCCTTTAATCTGGGTAAAACTTCTTTCTTACTACCTCCACCATCTGAAGGGGTCTCATAAAAGTCGAAATTTCGTTTATACTTTACAGAATTTATAAGGAAAGAGATTGCATCCTTTGATCTTTCCCTATATAATCGGTGCAAAAGATTACAGATCGACAATTCTTTTGAAGTAATTTTACGAAATGAGGCTAAAGTTACACCAGGGAAATATAAAACTTTTGGCTGCAATTTTAAAATTGCCAGATCAAGATTTAACCAGCAACATTCATGAAAAGTAATTATCCCATTAGGTGATGTCGCTATTTCCGAAATTAGAAAATCGAATATTTCGCGACGCCCTGAAGGAACGCTTACAATTTCTAAGTCATTATAAAGTTCCTTTAAAAATAAATAACTTAAACTGAGTCTTTCCTGCGAACATACTATCCGCTTTATTTGTAGTCGTAAGAGATTGCCTTTGAGAAAACCTGCAGGCAGAGTTGAAGCAACAAATGCTGTCTTAGATTCAATCATTTAAATGCTTTGACATTTAAAGAAATGGGATGATCCTTAATTTTATATGTTGAATAATCACCGATATCCATCCCAAACTCGTTTATTGTATCATATACATTAATTGACCTAAAACCCGCTTTTAATAATTCTCTGGATAGAATTTCCATATCATAAATTGACTTATGGAAGTTATATGCATATTCCTGCCCTCCCATTAATGTTCTTTTTAATTCTTCCAGGTTTTCAAATTTATTATAAATATCAACTAATTTTGAAAAGTCAGGGATGGCAACATATAACACCCCATCAGGTTTCAGTTTTTTATGAAATACGTTTAATAGAGCTTCAACCTCTGCGAAACTGAAATGCTCCAATACATGACTTATGTAAATTACGCCAATACTTGCATCAGAAAACTCTTGTAAATTGATCTTATCGGTGGCTATATGAATATGCGGAGCTTCCCTAGCATCAATGTTAATCCAGCCTTCCAAATTAATTGGACCGCATCCTATATGAACCCGAGGTTTAGGAATTTCACATTGGTCATGGATGATCATTGATTCTATTTGAGGATTACCTCTGAATAAAACATTTATAGAGGCACGAATTCTATCTAGCATTATTTTTAAAATTGATATCAAGTATTTAATAATGTTTTTATTAATTTCATTCAATCTAAGATCTCTTATGCGCAAATCGAAAAGAATAATCCTCTTCTAATTGATTTATATAAATTTACAAACTTTTAATGGCTGTTAACATTGCATCATATTCTTTAGCAAAGGAGTTCATTTTGTCATTATCAGTGAGTGGGATACCTGTTCCAGTGCCGATTACGTTGATAATTGTTTTCCCACTGAGCATTTTATCAAGAAAGTTATATGCTTTCTTTGCAATATTAGGGTCTTGTTGAAACCACTCCTGATTAATTTCTGAAAGCGATTCAATTTCTGATAATTGTAGCATGCCCGGTAGTCCCTTGAACCAAGGATGACCTGTGACAATAGTGTAAAATCCAGCCAAGCTTCGTTCTAAAGCTATTGTTCCTGTAATAGTTAACGGAATGTACCAATCATTTTCGATTGGATTTATCGACAAGTTAAAACTTGAATCCACAAATTCGCAGCCAAGTTGCTCAAGTTGTTCATAATATCTCTTAGAGCGAGACATTCCAACCCGGGTTGCCTCAACAATATTTGCAGTGTACATATTTATTGCAGGATGTTCTTTGTATAGCAAAGGTCCTTTATAGCCAAGCCGCCTAAGTTCCATAACAATATCAACATGATTCGAAAGCTCACCTCCCTCTGGAAAGGAAGTGGCCTCAGGCTGATAATGTGCGGCAATCACTATCCGATATTTTTCGAAGGAGTGTTTGTCAGGACGAGTAATTTTTTTCATACGAGAAGAAAAATACTTTAATGCTGAACGCTGTTGGTACATCTGCTCAAAATGTGTAGATAAAGCATAATCAGGAAACTTTTCAAATGAGTTCTTTGAATTGGTTTTTCGATGCAACAGATTCAAGAGAAAATATCTGAGGAAATAAACAGTTTTTCGTCTAAACAACCACACGACAGAAGATGCGAAATTTATTGACCTTTTGTTAGTAAATGGGTTTACATGCTTTTCATTTGATTGCTTAACAGTCAATAATTTGGAAATATCAGATTGATGATTAAATTCGGAAACGTTAACTCCCAATGGCCTTCTGGAATCAATTCCATCAAGTTGTTCTAACGGTAATAAGCGATATTCACCTAAGCCAATGGAATAAAGAAATATCTGCTTCACTTCTATTGATGAACATGCTATTTGAAGAATCATGTCATCAATATGGTGACTGACTCCAGTACCAAATATAAATGTAGAAACCTTGAGCGATTTTAGGGCTGTTGAAATCATGTGAATCTGAATTAAAGCCTCACGAAACATCAATTCATACTGATCCCCCTTCGTCGTCCAGCGTGACCATATCGGGCCCCATTCCCGAAGCATGCGAATCAAATCCGGATTAGTTGTTTTCGGGTGCTCACTGTAAATATTACCAAATTTATCGAATGGTATGCATTGTCTATTGCCATTCTCATAAAGCCACCATCCATATTCATCAAAAAAAATAATTGTCGTATCGTCAAAATATTTTTTCCGTAAAAATGTAGCTGGCTCATAAATTACTGTCTTCATCAAGATTCATTTAATCAACACTTAATAAAAATTCATCAATGTATAGTTTTCATAACAATATTCGAGTTTACATGTTTTTTTATTGGTTAATTGAATTTTCTAAATACCGGCTTTACAGGCTCCCCAACAAGCAAAGATCTATAACCATCTTTTGAAGACAAAGCATCGGCATAAACATGCATCACTTTATCAAAAACCGTCATGGTATTTTCGAGATCTTCCTTTTTATGAGATATTGTCGGAATAAACATTCCTCGAAAGAATACACCATGCTTTATGACTTCTTGCATAAAAAGAGTTTTAAAACCATCGCAAGGATTTTTAGCCTGATCGCGAAAGGTCATTAATTGCCATGATGGATGACCTTTGATGGAAATATAATCTTTAAGTCCATGCTTTTGTACTAAAGCTTCAACATCTTTCTTAATATTCATTCCGATCGATTGGACTTGTTCTATTGCTTTATTTTCTTTAATAAATGAAATTGTAGCAATAGCGGCTCTTAGGGCATGAGTCTCGGCCCCATGTGTTGTAGAAATAAGAAAAACTCTCTCTTTATCATGATTGATGCCTCCCAAATTCATAATATCTTTCTTTCCCGCAAGTATGCAAGCAGAAAAACCATTTGCTACCCCTTTTCCCCAGGTTGTAAGATCTGCTTCAATGTTTAAAAGCGTATGGGCACCAGGATAGTCTAACCTAAACCCAGTAATCATTTCATCAAGAATAAAAACTGTACCATTTTTTTGGCATAATTCCTTTACTTTTTGAAGATAATTGTCTTCAGGATAATCAAATTCCATAGGTTCTAGGATGACTCCTGCAATTTGTTTTGGATATTTATTGAAAAGAACTTCTAATGAAGATATATCATTGTATTTGAAAGTCAAAGAAAGATTCGATATTTCTTCTGGAACTCCACTATTATTTGGTTTTAATCCAACATACCAGTCATCGTATGAAAAAAAACCATGGTCAGAACAAAAAGCGACTAACTTTCGTCCAGTATAGGCGCGTGCAAGTTTAAGTGCCGCGGTTGTTACTGTCGAACCATTTTTAGCAAATTTCACCATCTCCGCTGATGGTACAGCTTTTAAAAACACTTCGGCAAGTTCAATCTCAACAGGCGATGGGCATTGGAAGTTTGATCCTTTTAACAGTTCTTTTTTGACCTCTTCCAGAATTGGATCGAAGGCGTGGCCAATTGAAACTGAAGTAAGCCCCATCGCCCAATCAATGTATTCATTACCATCAACATCCCATATATGGCATCCTTTTCCGCGTTCAATGAGTTTAGGACCAAGCAGGGGTGATTGATCGCACCCTTTGGTATAAGTATGTGCCCCGCCAGGAATTAACGCCTGTGCTTTTTTACACAATTCATCAGACTTTGTGAAGTTAGTTATCATAGGTTGGTTTTTTTAATTGCTGAATATTGATTCTATTACCAATTCATTCCAAATGTATACATTGAATTTTTATTATAAACTCTTGGATTCAAATCTAAGATTTCAATAATTTCTTTCATTGAACCATTTGATCTATTTTTTTCAAGTTCATTTATGATAAATGAAATCACTTCAAAGTCTTCAGGATAATCAATAGTAATCCGATATTTACCCCAATCATATGTGTTATTAAGCATGGCTGTAGAGAACCCATTGTTTTTTTTCCAAAAATAAAATGTAACATGCTCTCGATCTTTTATATCGGTTGCCTCTTTCCATGCTTTTTCAAGTGCTAAGAAACTAAAGACCTCCACATCACTTCCATCAGGAAATTTTTTTACTTCAGGGGGGACGGTGTTTGCGGCGTAATCAACCTTCCGATTAATGAAAAGCCTGATTGTTTTATCTATAATTTCAGGGTCAGCAAGCGGACAATCAGCGGTCATCCTGACAACAATTTCAGGATTAAATATTTTAGCTGCCTGGTAATACCGATCAAGGACATCATTTTCAGAACCTCTATAGTGCTCTATTCCTTGGTTTTTACAAAATAACACTATCGCATCATCCTTTTGTTCATTTGTGGTGGCAATAATCGTCTTGTCAACAAGCACTGATTTAATGACTCGATCATACATACGTTTTAATAGTGGAATACCATTTACCTCCATCAACACTTTTCCGGGTAATCTTGAGGACCCCATACGGGCCTGAATAACATTGACTATCATAGAGTTTAATAATCGGTGTAATGACTTAAAAAGTGTATGTCATTTTATGTTTTCATGGTTATCCTAATCTATTCCCAATTTGTAAATAAATTGGTTTCTCGCTTTTATCCAGATATGGAACTATTTCATATTCTTCAAGAACAAGACATCCCTCCGCACAGGATATTACTATTTTATCATTTTCTAAAACATCTACAATTATTCCAGGCCCTTGAGCAGGATATTTTGAGTCTCTAATAATTTTTGCCTTGTTAATAAGTATATATCTATTAAATAACAATGATTCAGCAGGATTAAATGGTTTAGCGTGAACACGAATAATATTATTAATTTTCTCTGCATCTTGCTGCCAATCAATTAAATATTTTCCATTCTTCTTGCCATAATAAGAGCCAGGACCACTTTGCACAACAGGCTTTATTCGATTATTAATTATATCATTAAATGAAGAGACCAATAATTCGAATCCTATCTTCATTGCTCGTGTATATAATGCAAAACCCGTTTCGTTTTCAATAATATCATATTTTTTCTGAATTAGAATATTCCCTGTGTCAATATTATTATCCATTAAATGAATGGTTATTCCAAATTCTTTTTCTCCATTTTGAATAGCCCAAGCTGTCGGGATTGGACCTCTGTAGTAGGGTAATAATCCAGGGTGAATATTAATACATCTGTTTGGAGCTATTTTTAAAATTCTTTCTGGTAATATCTTCCTATAATAAATTGAAAAAATAAAATCAGGTTGAATTATTTCTATATGTTCAACGATTTGAGCAGAAATGGTTTTTACATTTAGAAGTGGAATTCCACTGTCTTGGAATGTCTCAAAAACGGATTCATATCCATATGTCTTATCAAGTGGAAGTTCATATGTTAAAATTAATGATAATTCCACATCATTTCTTTTCTGCAGAAAACGAATAAACTCGACAGCTATTTGCTGACAACCAAAAACAATTATTTTCATTTTGAATATCTCCTATAGTCTATTGCATTTATTTCCGCTTCTCTTACACCAAATTCTTCTTTTCCTAATATTTTTTCCAGTAATCTTATATCGCTTACTAACTTTTTCATTTGATTTTCAGTAATTGAAACTGGGCCATCAACACATTCCATGTTTTCATCAATTTTATAATGTTTTTCAATAATCTGGGCACCAGCTGCAACAGCATATATTGGAACAACGATATCATTTGTGTGATCGGACTGCCCAATTATACAATCAAATTCATATTTTAGCTTAAAAATATCAGCAAGATGAGCATCCGCTTCATTTGTTGGATAGGATGAAATACAATGAAGTATGGCGATATTATCAGTTCCTAATTCTAAAATTGAATAGGCTTTTTTTATCTCATCCATTGTAGCCATTCCAACCGACATGATGACCGGCTTATGTGTTGAAGCGATTTTATTTAGCAATTGATGATTAATAACATCAAATGAAGCGATTTTATATAGATCACAATGTAAACTTTGGAGGAAGTCCACACTTTCAATATCAAATGGGGTAGAGAAAAAATCCAGACTCAATTTCGACGCATATTCTTTTAACTCTGCAAAAGCTTCGAAAGGCAACTCGCATTTTTTCAAAATATCATAAATAGGCGAGCTTTTAGAAACTCTTTTTTCTGTTATATAAGTTTGAAATTTTACAGCATCTGCTCCAGTTCTTGAAACTGAATCAATCAGCCGTTTGGCAACATCAACACTACCATTATGATTGATGCCTATTTCAGCAATTATATAAACACTATTATTGGTATTAAAACCAAATTCTTGCAAATTCTTTATATACTCCATAAAGTTCGTTTTAAGGTTTTGATAAATTTGATTTTCGGTTAAGTTCCTACCAGGAAGTCATGCCGCCATCAACTGCTATGTTCTGTCCGGTAGTGTATGAAGCCATGTCCCCAGACAGATAAAGCACAGCACCTGCAATTTCATTTTCGTCGGCCAGCCTTTTCATAGGACATCTATAAGCATAATTTTTTAGAAAATCTGGACCCTGGGGGTTTTCGGGGTTAAATATGCCACCTGGTGAAACGGTATTAACTCTTATATTCCGATCGGCAAGATGAACCGCAAAATATTTAGTCATTTGAATAATCCCAGCTTTAGTAGCTCCGTAAACTTCACTGTTTTTCCTGTCACAATCAGTATAAATTCGAAAATCAGGACTAATCATGCCATACATTGATGCAATATTCACGATAGTTCCTTTTTTTAACTGCAATTTATCATATAATTCAACATATTTTTGAATACAATAAAATGTTCCTTTAAGGTTGACATCCATAACCCAATCAAACTTTTCCTCCGGCCTATCTTCAAAAGGTTCAAATGTACTAACTCCAGCGTTGTTTATCAAAATATCAATCTTCCCGAATTCATCAATAATTTTCGAAAATGTCTCCGCAATCGCTGATATATTTACAATGTCAAGAAGCTCATATTTATGAGCTTCTTTTTTATCTTCTTGTAATTGTTTGTCCAATCCAATGACAATTGCTCCTGAGTTGCTTAAATACCTACAAATTGCGCTACCAAGTTGTCCTTGAGCCCCTGTTACAATGGCAATTTCACCTTTAAGATTGAAAATGGTGTTTAGAAAATCTTCTCTCATCTCATTATTTGTTTTACAGATGATAATAATTGAAGTAAATTGGCGGTATCTTTATAATATTCGATAGTTAAATATTCTATCTTATACTTTTCTAACAATAATATTACTTCTTGTATTTCCTCTTGACCCGGCAATTCATGGGCGTCAACAATTTCATTTTCTGGAGTAAATCCCGGTTTAGAAATATGTACCTGACTTAATTTATGCAAGGGCAATTTCTTTGCATAATTTTCAAATGTCGTATTTTGATTAAAGGAGGAGATTTTGGCATGAGCAATGTCGTATAGGAACCGGATATCATTTGTAACAACTATTTCACTGATGAAATCCGGGTCGGTAACATAATCATATGCTTCAGTCTTAAGATCATTGTTGTTTTCAAGGGCAATGAATATATTGTTTCCAAATATTCTGTGGGCATCAGAAGTATTTACTATACTATGATTTTTCATTTCCTGAATTGAGAGTTTTTTCCCTCCCGGAATAAATCTTTTATTTATTAGCGCAGGTGCATCAAAACAAGAAGCCATGTGAAAAGAAATAAGTTTTAAGTCAGGTTTATTCTTTTTTATCAATCTCAAATAATCCAGTTCCTTCTGACCCCATCCTTGAATTAGTTGAATGTCACAATGAAAAACCTCCTGATTGGGAAAAATTGAATCAAGTGAATGGTCTCTACATTCTAAACAATCTGACAAGGAGATGATCCTTTCTGCATCAAGGTTCGAATTAAAAAGATTTGAAATCGGTGTCGCTATCTTCACGATTACTTTTTCAGAATAATTTCCTGTACTGATTCAATTATATATGAAATCTCAGTCTCTGATAGTTTAGGTGATATGGGAATACTTGCCGTTTCGCGTCCAAATCCAATTGCATTTTTATAATCTTGTACATTCAAATTATACTTTTCTTTATAAAAAGGATGATCTGGTATCGCAATATAGTGCACCCCCACGCCTATTTTTCTTTTTGTCATTTCTACTAGGAATTCATCCCGGCTTAACCCACAATCCTTTTTATTAATTCGCAGATTAAAAAGGTGATAAGCATGTACCGTATCAGATTCAACTGGTGCAGGTAATCCTATTGGCAATTGGGAGAATTCCGAAATGTATGTATCCCAAATTATTTTTCGTTTAATTGAAAAATCCTTTATCTTTCTGAGTTGATGAATCCCGATTGCAGCTTGCAAATCCATCATATTATATTTATAACCAGCCTCTTCCACGAGATAATGCTTATACCCTTCATCTGAAAATCTTTTCCATGCATCTTTTGTCATTCCATGGAGCCCCAACATTTTAATTCTGGAGATTTCTTCCTCATGAGCACTTATGACCATCCCGCCTTCACCTGTCACTATGTTTTTGGTTGCATAGAAACTAAATACACCGAAATCACCAAATGTTCCGGATTTTTTACCATGATATTCGGTTTCAATAGCATGTGCACAGTCTTCAATGAGGTGCAAATTATATTTCTTTGTGATCTTTAGAATTGAATCCATATCGCATGACCTACCAGCAAAATGGACAGGTATAATTGCCTTCGTTTTCTTGGTGATCTTTCTTTCAATGTCTTTTGGGTCAATGTTCCATGATACGGGATCAATGTCAGCAAGCACTGGTTTCGCGCCGCTATGAATGATAGCATTAACTGTAGCGCAAAAAGTCATTGCAGTGGTTATGATCTCATCTCCTGGTGCGAGGTTCAATGCTAAACACGATAAATGTAAACCTGCTGTGCATGAATTAAGGGCCGCAGAATATTGAGATCCTTTGTATGATGCAAATTCCTTTTCAAATTTTGCAACTTTAGGACCAGTTCCTAACCATGCATTTTTTAATGAATCAACCACTTCATCTATTTCATCTTGCTCGATTAGAGGTTGTCCGAAGACGATGAAATCCATTTTTTTTTTTGTCATTCTGTTTCTCAGGTAATTAGTAATTCTTATCGCTTAACACATGGCTTACAGTCTATAGTCGTTTCAAAATTCGACATTAAAGTAGTTTTCGATTCATCTTTATATATTCAGGACAAGTCTTTAGTAACTCTTCATGTTTCCCCTTATCAATGATTTGTCCGTCAGACATAACAAAAATAGTATCAACATTTTTTAATGTAGTTAACCGATGAGCAATAATAATCATTGTTCTTTTTCCGCTCAGTGAATCTATTGCCTTCATAAAAGAATCTTCCGTGCTGTTATCTAATGAAGAGGTTGCTTCATCCATTATAAGTAATTCGGGTTCATTGTATAGGGCTCTGGCAATGCCAATTCTTTGTCTTTCACCGCCCGAAAGTCTGACCCCCAATTCTCCAATTGTTGTATACAATCCTTTTGGCAGTTCTTTAATGAATTCTTCAAGTTGAGCAAGCTTTATTGCATTAGATATTTTCTTTAAATCAACATCATTATCAGGAATTCCCAAGGCGATATTGGATAAAATGGTATCATCCATTAAATAAATTTGCTGTGGAATATATCCAATTTTTCGTTGCCACGAAGCAGGTCCATTTTTAATATCAAACTCATCAATAAAAACTGTGCCTTTTTGTGGTTCAAGTAATCCTAAAATAATATCAATCACGGTAGTTTTACCACAACCGGTTTCCCCCACAAACCCAACCGTATTATTCTTTTTTATTGTCAGGCTCAGATTTTTTATAGTATAATCATTAGACCCCTCATATGCAAAGGAAATTTCTTTTAATTCAATTTTATTCTGAAATGAAATGTTAACCGATTCAGGAAGTAATGAAAGTGGAATAGGATGCATTTCAGAATACTTGATATCTGTGTACACCTCGTCTAAGCTTGGAGTATAAAAATGTATCGTTGATAAAGATGAATTCATTCGTTTGATTGATGGCAATAATCTCACTGATGCTATACCGAAAAATGAAATTGTTAATAAAATCGATTCTTTATTAAATCCTCTATAAATTGCCAGAATCATTACTAGTATGATCAATGAAACCATTACAGTTTCAAGAATATAGGCAGGCAAAACACCAACGGATTGTGTCCACTTCCATATATTATTTCTTTCATAAATATGTGAAGTGTATATTTCATCAAAGAAACCCGAACGTCCTAATATTTTAGATTCCTTTATGCTTCCCAATCCTTGATTAAACTGTTTAAACAGGACCTCTCCAATTTTGGTTTGTCTGACTCCGAGAGAGTGCAGTCGCTTTTTAACCATCGTGAAATAAACCCAAATTACAATTGAGGAAAATAAAAGAACAATAATAGCTGAAAGATAATCAGTCATTAATAAAATAATAAAAATGGAAGAAACCAATATCGTATCAGAGATAAGTAACACAACCGGATTTAAAACTCCATTAATAATTGAGGATATTAAATCCATATTACGCAACAATTGAGCGCTATTTCTTTTTAAATGAAATGTATAGGGATTGGCCAAATAACTTCGAAAAAGACGGGAAGAAAGAAATGCATGAATCCTCGTTGAAAACCAAAATTGATAATATGTAATGAAAAATAAATAGGCGTTTTTTAATAGAAAAATGAAAATAATAAATAAACCCATCCATAAAATGAAGATATTCACTGATGGTGGAGAAATAAAGATATACAATAAATGAATATATTGATTACTTGTGATCGCCCCAGGATCAGCCATAACTGCCAGAAATGGAAGAATAATGCCAAATCCCAATAATTCGAATAATGTTCCTGAGAACACAAAAAAAAGTAAAACTACAATTCGTTTTTTATCTTTATGATTGAATAAAGACCATAATTTTTTAACAACTGATATCATCTGGTTTAATATTTATTTAGAAAGCAGGAATTCCTTCATCAATGCTGAACAGATCTGCAGTGTTTCAGGCGAATCTATTTCAAAAGTTTTCCAGAATTCCATTTCTACCATTCCTATTCTTTCTCCAAATCTATTGTTAAACCTCCTTAATACTTCTGGTTTGAACAAGTAAAAACTGCCATTTTCAATATACTCCGGGGCATGTTCCTGCCTTCTCTTTCGATTCCGCCAATCATAGTTTAAACTATCTAACTGACCATTTTTATCTCGTTGCCAGAAATACAAATCCTCTGCAACACTGCAAGAAAACATGGAATCAAACTGATTAGTTTTAAATAATGTAATCGCTTTTTCAATGTCCCCCGATTCTCGCAGGGGAGAAGTTACTTGAGGTGCAACCACAAAATCAACCGTTCCCACTGTTTTCTCAATTGTATCAATAGCATGAAGCCACCCGGACTCTGAGGTTGCGTGGTCACCTGCCAACGAATCAGGGCGACGAATAATCCGTGTGCCTTTTTTGTCAGCCAACTCAAGGATATCATGGTCATCAGAACTAACCCATACTGAATCGACACCATTTGCTGTCTGACATTGCTCTATTGTCCACTGAAGAAGCGGTTTGCCACAAAAATCAATTAAATTTTTTCGTGGTATTCCTTTAGAACCGCCACGAGCGAGAATAATACTTATTATATGCATTGTTTATTATAACCGTTAATCATTGATAAATTACCATGTTGTTCTTCCTCCATCCACACTTAATACAGCACCATTCATATAACTAGAGGCTTCACTTAAGAGGAATAGCAAAGCACCCTGATATTCATCTGCCCGGGCTAAACGGCCCATGGGAATTCGTGAACTGACCTCTCTGAGAAATGTCGGGTCCTGGTTGTTTTCAATACCACCTGGACACATAGCATTGCAGCGAACGCCCTGGTCTGCCCAGTAAGTTGCAAGATACCGTGTAAGTCCAATGAGTCCACTCTTGACCACTGAATAGGTCACCGGCTTAACCGGTTGTTGATTCATGGGTAAGCCGGGTTTTTGATAGAGTCTCTGATCAGGGGCAATGATGCCTAGATCAGAAGATATATTTACGATGCTGCCACCCTGACGGGAGATAGCATTTCCATAATGTTTGGCGCACAAAAATGCGCCGGTCAGACCAACGGCTATGTCGGCATCCCAAACGGCAACCTGAAAGTTTTCAAGTCGTGAGAAATTTTTACAGCCATTATCCTCCATTTTGGGATTGTTGGCCGCATTGTTCACTAAACCATCTATGTGCCCATAACGCTCGAGTAAGGCAGCACAATTTGCCTCAATCTTTGATTCCTTGGTAATATCAACAGCATAACCCGCAGATTCAACTCCATGACGTTTTTCAAGATCCTTCGCCATCACTTCAACAATCTCATCATGAAGATCAAGCAGAATCGCTATTCCGCCTGCCTGAGCGACCACTTCAGCATGTTTACGGCCAAGAAGGCCCGCTGCCCCAGTAATAACGATTACCTTATTTCGCAGAGAAAACATTCTGTCTATCATTCGATCTCTATTGTGTTAAATTTTCCGGTTTATGCCCGGGGCATTCTTGTCCATCTTAAAAAATACCTACAGTCTGACCCCCATCCACGACCAGGCATGACCCGGTTATAAACGCGGCTCTCGCTGAACACAAGAACAGTGCGGCGTCTGCTATCTCCGAAGGCGTGGCAAAACGTTTCATCGGGACGGAGGATTGAATTATCGTTTCGACTCGTTGCGAATCCTTTTTAATCTTTTCATCCCAACTCCCATTGGGAAAATAAACATTGCCAGGAGCAATACAGTTGACCCGAACCCGAGGGGCAAGTCGGCGTGCCATCTGCTTGGTGAGGGCAATCAACGCGGTTTTTGCAACAGAATAATCTGTGGGGGCCCCAATTACCTCTAATCCTGCAATTGAGGAGATAAAGAGCAAACAACCACCACTAGTTTCCAACAGAGGCAGGGTAGCACGTGCTGTTTCCTCAGATGTAGTGAAATTGGAGCGCCAGGCAGATGCAAACCGGTTTGCATCTGGCAATGCATCTTGCGGACCCCGTCCATCGCCAACATTGGCGATTACGACATCTATACCGCCCCATGAGGTGCCAATTTCATCAATGACTTTAATCCATAATGGCGCATCTGCGCAGTCCATGACGAACGTGAGAATGTTATTCTTGCCATAAGTCAAACAAAGATCTTCTGCTGATTGTGTTAATCTGTTACTTTCCCAATCAATCAGCACGACCCGGGCTCCTTCATCAAGAAACGCTGTGGCCATACCATAACCAATGCCACGGGAAGCGCCGGTTATGAGTACGCGCTTACCTTTAAGTTCTAACTCCATTGTTTTTCAAGATAATTTTTGCAAATCCAACAAAATTGGCGTTTGAAAACCTCAAGTCCTTCATCATCCCGGTATGCCTGCATGATGAAAGGCCCCTGGTAATTCAAAGGCTTCAAAGCATGGAAAAACTGATGAAAACGGGTAGCTCCATTTCCTAACTCTACTGAACCGCCTCCCTGTATTCTATCTTTGATGTGAATATCAGAGATCCGTGATCCATAGGTGGCTAATTCTTCCACCGGATCAAAACCAAGGGCGGCACTATTGCCAGTGTCATAATTAACAGTAATGCGCTTAGAATCAAGTTGGTTTAATAATTTGGCAAAAGACTGAGGATCAAGATCAGTTTCAAGAGATAGATTAATACATTGACTTTCAGCTTTTTCAATAGAAGGAGTTATATTCAAAATGAAACGATCCATTGCCTCGGAGTCCCGCATGGAAGATTGATCAACACATGGGATCACAATATCAGTGAGTCCGAGTATCTTTCCGTGATCTAATAATTTGTTAAGTATATTTCTACTCTGTTTGGCGATTGAACTATCAAGATGATGTAGTGGTGCTTCCATGAAATAGTCGGCGCATACTGTGCGAACTTTAACCCCCGATTTTTCTCCTAGTATCAGAATCTCATCCAGTCCCGTCGAGCACAATAATGGATTTTTCTCTGCATCGTTATAGTCCAGGATAAACTCAATGCAGTTAAGGCCCAAAGAAGCAGCTATTTCGAATTCATCCTGCCAATAACCAACAGGATGAGCTTGATATCGGCCCATATATTTTGGAAGCAAACGACCTTGCATTACACCTATAGCATTTAATTGTTCAGGAGGATTCATCTTATTTTGATTTAAATCTGTAAGGAGTGGGCGCATCTGACACATTGCCGGAATCTGTATCATTCCAGGTTTGAATTTGGTTTGCAATATCAATGCCTACATTCTTTGACCACTGATCGAGAAGAGCCAGAAAATACGATCCAGGTTTCCCATTGCCAATTGGTAACCCATTAAGTCTAGTCACGGGCAACATGCAGAAAGGTGTGCCTGTCATGAAGGCTTCGTCAGCAGTGTAAACATCATACGGTTCGATGTTCTTCTCAACTACGGGCATACTTAGTTGCAATGCTAATTCTTCCATAACATAAGCACGTGATATTCCACGTAAAATATTCCGGCCCTCAGGGGATATAATAGTATTATTCTTTATTATAAAAAAATTATCTCCTGTACCTTCGGCAATGAAACCATCAGGATCAAGTAAAAGTGCCCAATTGTCATCCCCTGCAACCTGCGATACCTCTATATTGGCCATTAGATAAAAAAGCCTACTTCGGTTTTTGATTTTCGGATCCAATAGTGTCGCAGGAATTGCTCGCTGTGAAGTGATTACAGCATTAATACCACTGGTGAAGAGATGACCCATTCCTGAAACTGTCCAACGTAAAGGAAAGTCGGCAATAATTAAATTGGGGCCCTTATGCAAACCTTCGATTCCCTGGTATATCCCAAGTGTGCCGCGTGATACATCAATCATTAAACGATGCTCGTCATCGGCACCAAACAGATGGTCATTTGCTTGAATTGTTTCATAGCAATATTTTTCCATCTCATCGATGGAAATTTCAAGAGGAATACGTAAAATTTTCAGCCCTGCGTATAACCGATCAAGATGTTCACGCAATTTGAATTGTTTCTTTCCAAATGATCGGGTCATTTCGAACACCATATCTCCAAACATAAGCGCAGAGTCGTAAACGGAGATCTTGGCCTCCGCCTCGGGAATTAATTTCCCATTCATCCAGATTAAACGGTTATTAGCCATGCTTTTCCTTCTCTATATTATAGTTATTACCTGGTTTATTCACTATCAAGTCTATCCCTGATTTTCAATTGGCAGATGTGCACGCAGTTTGGCAGCAATACCGGCTTCCTTTGGATGCATTTCAAGTGATCCATTTCCCATAGCTTGTTCGATTTTACGAACTGCACCGACAAGTTGTCGGAAACCGGCGACTTCAACTGATGCTGATTGGTCGGACCCATACATGGAACGTTCTAAAGTTATATGACGTTCTAATGATGTGATTCCCATTGCTGCAGCAGCGTAAGAAACAGCTAAACCAACCTCGTGACCACTGTATCCCACATCACAACCATAGCGTTTACGTAAGGTATTTATCCTATTCAGGTTAGCGTCCTCATCGATCATAGGGTACGTCGAAATACAATGCATCAGTTCAAATGGGCAGTTCGCTTCGCGGAAAATTGCAACAGCCCGATCAATTTGTTCTGGTTTGGTCATTCCGGTAGAAATAAAGGTGTGTTTCTTTTCCTCTGCTACCATCCGCAGCAATGGTTCAAAAACAATCATTGCCGAGGCAATTTTGTTGTACTTTAATTTAAACTGGCGAAGGAATTTCTGGCTTTCAAGATCCCAGGCTGAAGCGAACCATTCTATGCCCTTTTCACGACAATAACGGTCGATTTCTTTATAGTCGTCAAACTTAAACTCCAATCCTTCTTTTTGCTGCCGCTGAGTTGTGCCCCATGGGCTTTCGCGAGGCGAGTCAAGCAACTCCTTTGTATAAACCAAATCGATTGCTCGTTTTTGAAATTTAACTGCATCGGCGCCTGCTTCTTTGGCAACATCGATGAGTTGTTTGGCAATTTCGAGACTACCATTGTGGTTGATGCCGATTTCGGCGATAATGAAGATAGACATGTTTGTTAATTTTTAGGTGAATAACTGATTAATTTCCTTTTAAAAGTTTTTATCTGTTTCTTTCAGGAGCCATTCAGAAAGTTCTTTGATAACCCCCTCACCTCCGCATGCCCGTAGGATATGTTTTGCCATTTTGAGGATTTTTGGGTGCGCATCAGCAGGAGCCATAGGAAAGCCAACTAAGCGCATTGCGTCTAAATCGTTTACATCGTTCCCTATATAAAGCACCTTCATTAAATCAATTTCATTTGACTGGCAAAATGAGACAAGTTCCTGGGCTTTATCTTTACAGCCTTGCAGAACTTCGATTTGGAGTTTTTTAGCTCTTGCAGATACCACCTGATTGGTTTCAGTACTAAGAATAATCTGCCTGAATCCGGTCTTTCGTAACTGTGCAACAGCCCAGCCATCGGCACGATTGACAAAAACTGCTTCGGTGCCGTCTTGAAAAACAAGAACACGATTGTCGGTCATCACGCCGTCGAAATCATAAACAAGAAGTTCAGGAGTGAGGTTCAGTATTTTGCTAATAATATTCATAATCGAACTGCATCAAATTGAGAAACTGGCAATTATTGTATCTGTCATACCCAATGAGGCAAGCCGGGCTTCATATGCGCTTGATAATTTTCCACTATCCAAAAAACTCCAAGACTGATGACCTCCCGGCTTACCTGTGGCAAGCCAATAAAGGTGATTTGAGAGAGGATAACGCTGAATGTGTTCTATAAAGTTCAATTTCAGTCCCGATTTCTTAGCAAGTAATTTCAAATTTGATGAATTAAATAAAAATAAGTGGCAACTCCAATAGGTAAATTCGGAAAAAGGGATATTATTGTATAGTGTCAAAAGTGCATCTGCAGATGAAGGGATTTCAATGATAATTCTCCCCTCTCCCTCCAATTTCGTTGCTAATTGTCTTAGAACGTCAGCGGGATCTTCAAGATGCTCGATAACATGAAAAGCAGTAATTAAATGGAATTTTAGATCAAATGGTAAATCCTGGATGTGCTGAACAACATTCAGATCATTTTTTATAAAATGGGATTGGAGTCTCGATTCAAGTTCAATGCCCATCATACTTCTTGCTTTGGATCGTGCTTTTAATAAAAATCCTCCCGGTCCACATCCAAAATCCAGAACATTTCGATTGACCATCGTCTCTTTAAGGTATTCAACACGCCGATCATCATCTTTTTCTAATTGCCGAAGCCATTCATCTACGTCGATTTGTTCATCACCATGCATTCCCGACTTCTCATAAAAGCCATCGGAATGCTCATTGCCTGAAAGGAATACCAAACCGCAGTTTTGGCACTCCAGAATTTCAAGATTGGAATTGTCGCGGACTTTACCTTGGCGCTGGAAATGCTCAGTTCCGCAACACAGATAGCATTTTTTATCAGGAAGTTTGGTCATTTTATTTTGTCATTCGTATTCTGAAGAAGTGGATTTTCTTGGTTCTATAAATCTGTTCATTGGTTATTCAACATAGATTGGCTTTTGCATACGCTTCTGGTGTCCCGACATCAAGGAATATATTTTTAGTTTCAAATGTATATATATAACCTACTAATTGATGCAGAACTTGGTTGCTAAAGTCCGTTACACTATGGAAATCAATTCTTAACCTCTTTAACAATTCTTTTGATAGTATATACACCGCTCCATTTGCCAAATTCCCAGGTGGAGATTCTACTTTCTCATGAAAGTCAAATACTACACCTCGACTATCTATTTCAACAATGCCACAATTGCGGGGGGCATCGGTACGAAAGGTCATCATCGTCATTACACATTCTTGTGGCCGATTTAAGTGAGCCTGCATAAAATCATTGAAGTCAGCTAAACAATAGTTATCAGCATGAATTAACAGCCCCTCTTTTCCTTGAAAAAAATCCAGATTCTTAATTAAAGTACCTGCCGTTCCGAGTAATTCTTTCTCTTGTATCAAAGTCACTTGATCTTTAAAAATACTCGATCCAATAAATGCCTCCACCTGCTCTGCAAGGTAATGGGTATTAATCAAGAATGGGCCAATCCCAGCCTCTCTCAAGCGCTCCATCCATATTTCAAGAAGTGGTCTGCCCTTTATTGGGACAAGGCATTTGGGAATCGTATCCGTTAAAGGACGTAGCCGGATACCATAGCCTGCAGCTAAAAGTAAGGCCCGCATCAGGTTAGCTCCTGTAATAAATCCTTTGTCCGTAATGGAGTGTTACCCACCCTGCTCACTTGCACTGCAGCGGCCAGGGACCCCAAACAAGCAGCTTCCCAAATATTGCCACCACTTGCGAGTGTCATTGCACTCGTTATCAACAGTGAGTCTCCAGCGCCTGCTACATCCTTTGGCGCCGAATTTAATGCGGTGATTCGATCAGTGAAACAATCTTCAATACTACCTTTGCCTGCGTGAATCAACAAACCCTCCTCTCCTAATTTAAGTAGAATATTCTGCGCTAACGATTGTTGCCTGAGCTGGTCTGCTAAAATTACGAGTCCATCTTCATGATTTCGTGTGCTGATGCGTGCCTCGCGCTCGGTAGGGGTTAAGAGATCCATCTCCCGGAATCGGCCAATATTACCAACCTGCGACGAAGACTGGCTATCAGCTGCAATAAGTAAAGAACGTTTCTTTGCCATGTGAATGATTTGCTCAACCAACGACTGGGGTAAACAACCATAATTGAAATCCGAAAACACCAAAAGATCGGCATTATCAATGGCTTGTTCCACTTCTGCAAACACCTTGCTTTGCAGCGCTAAAGAGATGGAGCCCTGATGCAGATGACTCACACGCAACAAACTTTTACCTTTGCTTCGAAATCGCTGCTTTAGTGTGGTTGGTCGCGTGTCATCCTCCAACAACTGAGCTTTTACACCAGCAGCAGCAAGCCCATCAAACGCAAAAGTTCGCACTTCATCCTTCCCTGTTACTGAAACAAACTTTACTGAGGCCCCCAACCCTGCAGCATGGGCCGCTACAATCCCTGCTCCTCCGATAAATCGTTTTGTATCTACCGGTGTGACCACAATCGTGGGATCTTCCTGCGACATCCCCAAAGGCTCGCAAGTAATATACTCATCAATGATAAGATCGCCAACCACGCAAACATTCAGTTTGGTGAACTCCTTCAACAGGCTTCTAAACCTGTCGTGTGCTATACCATGCCGGTCCATATAATCCTTGGGCAGGCTGATTGATCGCGGATCGTAATCGAAAAATTCTTTGCGAATCAAATCAATCGAGGAAAAGATGGTTTCTCCGGAGCTAAACAATAGTCGCCCCCCATATTGTTCTAAGGCTGCCAGTTCTGCATTGAACCTGGACTCATGTTCTTTTCCCTTCACAACAGTATCGGGCCGTAAACGTAATATCACTTCCGTTACCGGCTCGTCTATGAGGAATGCTTCATCAACCCAACTATTGCTCTGTACGCCTTCGAGGCGTAATTGCCCAGGAATATGGGCCGTGTTCCCGGCAATGCGATCACTCTCAACCGCAACGACCAGTCGATCACCACAGGCCTTCGCAAAACGCAGCAAGCGAAGATGCCCGGGATGAATGACATTAAAATGGCCGGAAACAAAAACCGTTCTATTTTGCATTATCAATTGAGATGTGATATTAAAAGCTTATTAGCGCTATTTTACACCCGTATGTACCCCGGTTCGTCATCAGTAATCCACTCCTTAACCATCTGTTTAAACTTTACTTTTTCATTCTCATAGGGATCGAATACCTTCATCCCGATCAGGTTCATGATTTGTTTATCATCCTCATCACAACAATGAGAATTTCCCAGGAAAGAAAAGTAGTTATTGACACCTGTTGCAATAAATTTAACGTTTAATTTTTGTAGAACCACATCGTTCCGTATTTGTTCAATGGCTCTGAAGGCTAAAAAATTTACGATAGAATAGACTACCGGTACCAAACCAGTCATGGCCATTCCGGCAGCTATTCCAACCGTGCCTTGTTCCATCATGCCAACATTTATAATTCGGTCAGGAAATTCATCCTGAAAAACATCTGTTACACCAAACCCCATATCACCAACCAACAAGTAGATGCGCTTGTCCTCTCTTGCAAATGGCATAATTGAATCAATAATAACACTTCTGTATTTTACCAAAATATTATCGCCATTACTCATATCGATTACCCCCCTCTAATTCTTCTGCTGTTGGCAAGCGAAAATGAAATTTCGCTACATTTTCCATGGAGAGCAATCCATATCCCTTAACTGTATCTGCCACCAATACTTGTGGTGTTTTTATCTGTTCCCGATTATTTATCCACTTTGTCAAGATCCTGAAAATGTCTTTTTTTGAATGGCCATCACATGATTTTACTTCACATCCAAAAGCCCGCATTTTTTTTTGAATATCATCTTTTCTACCCTTGACTGTTAATACATTTTCTAAAAAATCCATGGCTTGCAATTTATTGGCATCAATAATAATTGTGAGATTGCTCAAGTTATATTTTACTGCAAACTGAACCGCCTCCCAATTTGAACCTTCCTGTAATTCGCCGTCACCTACAATACAATACGTTCGCCATTCATTATTTTGCAACTTTGCTCCATATGCTAAACCCACAGCCATAGGCAAACCATGTCCCAATGATCCACAACCAACCTCAATTCCATGTTCTATGCTCCGCTCAACGCATCCAGCCAGGAAACTCCCTTTATAAAAATTATCCCAGTCGGCTTTTTTCAAGTAGCCTATATCAGCTAGAATCGAGTATAATCCATAACATCCGTGAGCTTTAGAAAAAACCAAACGATCACGGTTTTCCCACTTTGGATCCATTGAAAGGTTCATTACGTTATAGTACAAAACCGCAAGAATATCAATGCATGAAAGAGATGGTGCGATATGCCCCGCGCCGTTTTGAACTGCTACCCGAAGTACATCCTTTCGAATCTCATTTGCCTTCTTAGAGAGATGTATAATAGGCAGTTTGGGTATCTGGTTATGATCTTTATCCATTATCATCCTTCAAAAATAAAACTAAAATATTTCCAAAATGATAAAAATAATCTTCTTTCATGCCTTGAAACATCAGCTTTTACTATGTTGATTGACTTGATTTGAAATCTCTGTAATCTCACCTTTAGTTAAAAACTGGTGAATGGGTAAAGTAAGAATTTTATCAGCCTGCAGCTCAGATACCGGAAAATCTCCTGTTTTGTAACCGAGTTCTCTGGCCGCTGGTTGAAGATGTATGGGAATAGGATAATGGATTGAAGTTTCAATGCCGACCTCCTTCAATTGCTTTTGGAGCTGGTTTCTATGATTTACCTGAATTACAAACGTATGATATGTATTGAATTCTTCAGGTCGATCTTCTGGAATAAAAATCTTAGTGCGATCTAGCAGTTTAAGATAAAGAGCGGCATTTTTTCTTCGTTGCGTTGTGATGGTTGCAAGATTTTTTATCCGAAAAGTTAAAATTGCAGCCTGAAAAGCATCCATCCTGGAAACATATCCAAAACGTACTACGGTATTACGGTCCTTCATGCCATGATTTCTCATGAGTTTAACCTGATAGGCCATTTCCCTATCATCTGTCACCAGAAAACCACTATCTCCACAAGCATTGAGATTTTTAAGGGGGTGTGCAGAAAAACTTCCAATTTTGCCCCATTTTCCTGCAGGGATATCAAGATATCTCGATCCAATCGATTGGGCGGCATCTTCAATTATTGGGATACGATGACGTTCGGCTATTTGCTTTATTTCATCCATTCTGGCCATTCGTCCGGTAAGATGCACCGGCATGATCGCTTTGGTTTTTGATGTAATGGCTGATTCTATTTTCTGAGGATCAATGTTCTGATCTGGCAACACATCTGCAAACACAGGTATAGCTCCAATGTGAACGATTGCTGCTGTAGAGGCAATAAATGAATTTGGTGGAGTTATAACTTCATCTCCCCGTTTAACTCCCAGTGCGATAAGCCCACATACAAGCGCATCGGTTCCACTATTGAGAGCAACACAATATTTTGTATCACATAACTTTGCTGCTTTTTCTTCAAACTCTTCCACACATTGGCCTCCTATATATTGACCCGATGAAAATACCCGGTCAATAATAGGTATGAGAGAATCTCGTTCACTAATCCACTGGGCTGCAAGATTGACATACGGTATTGTCTTAATTATGGCCATCACTATTTTCCGTAGAATTGTGAAACAGTATTGATAACGTAGTCCATTTCATCCTGAGACAAATGCTGATCGCACGGAAAACTAATGATGTTTTTTGCGTGCAGGTCTGAAACCTGGAAATCCCCCTCCTTGTATTTTAAATGCTGAAGGGCGGGCTGACGATATATTGGAACAGGATAATGTACTTTTGCCTCAATTCCCTTGCTTATACAATAATCAAGCAATTCGTCACGACTTTCTGCAAAAACGATATACAGATGATAAACGATCCGATAATCAGAAGGTCTCGGAGGAATTCGGATTTGGGAAATCTTTCCCAGTCCTTCATCATAATATTTGGCGTTTTTGATTCTTTGCTGAGCAATGTTTTCGGTTTGAGGAATCAGCCAATTCCCAACAACAGCTTGAAATGTATCCAGTCGGGAATTATAGCCCATAATCTGAACTGTATCCCTGTCGACAAGTCCGTGATTTCGCAACAATCGCAGTTGATCATACAAAGCGTCATCATCAGTAACGATTATGCCACCATCGGACCAAACATTCAGGTTTTTAAGTGGGTGAAGTGAAAAGGCGCCGGTAATTCCCCAAGTGCCTGCATTTTTGTTGTCGATCGAACCAAGGATTGACTGACAGGCATCTTCAATTACTGGCAATTTGTACTTTTGGGCTAACGGCATCAGTTTTCTCATGTCAGTCATGTAGCCTGTGAAATGTACAGGAACAATTGCCTTGGTTTTCGGTCGAATTACTCTTTCAACCTTAGCCACATCCATGCAGAAAGTATCATCGCAATCCACAAATACTGGAATGGCACCGAGTTCCATGATGGCACCAACTGTTGCCACGAACGTATTTGCTGCAGTTATTACCTCATCTCCTGGGCTGATATTATGTGCCTTAAGTGACAATTTAATTGCATCGGTACCAGAGTTGACGCCAATTGCGTGCCGGGTGCCAATTAATTTAGCAAATTCTTGTTCAAATTCTTTTAGGGGAGCGCCAAGAGTAAAATCACCAGTAGCTACAAAGCTTTTAAGTTTCTCCCACAAATCATCACAATCTGCGAACTGCTGTTGTAGATAGGAGTAACGGACATTCATAGTCTTCTACTTAAGTGGTAACGATTGCATTCTCTTTATATTGAAGTATTTTTCATCATCAAGTGAGTTTGGTAAAAGACCTTTTTCGAAAGCATTTTTAAGATCTTCGACTGCTTCCTGAATGGTGTGACTTGGATTAAAACCCAGTTTTTGAGATATTTTCTTTGAAGAAATATGATAAGAGCGGTTGTCATTCGAAGGGATAGTAATCAGTTTTACATCTTCACCAATCACCCTCTTTACAGTCTCTGCCAATTCAAGAACTGTCTGGTTTTCAAAACCCACGTTGAATATTTCTCCTTCAATTAATTCTTTAGGAGCACGAAGTAATTTTAGATATGCTTCGACCATATCAGCGATATGAATATTTGGGCGCAATTGGTTGCCACCGAACACACTTATTTCACGTTTATGGAAAGCTCGATTTGTCAGGATGTTCACTACAACGTCCAATCTCTGCCGTGGAGAATAGCCGCACACCGTAGCCGGCCTGATTGTTACTGTAGTGAATTCTGGGGACTGATAATCCATTAGAATTTTTTCACAGTCAGCTTTAAATCTTGAGTAATCCGTAAGAGGCTCTGGAAGCATTTTTTCATGCACATCTTTTACTTCTTTTATCCCATACACAGATGAGGATGAGGCATAGATGAAGCGCTGGATACCCGATGCTTTGCTTATTTCCACAAGGGGTTTGAAAGCATCCAGGTTAATTGACTTTCCAAGTTCTGGATTTAATTCAAAGCTCGGGTCATTAGAGATACATGCAAGATGTATCACTGAATCATGGCCGGGAAATGCCTTTTTAAGTAAGGATATGTCCCTGATATCTCCTTTAATAGTTGTAAGTTTTGGATTCGCTTTTAGAACATCCTCCCCATATATCATCAGATCTAATACTGTGACAGAATATCCAACTTCAAGGAGTCGGGGTACAAGCATAGCTCCAACATATCCTGCTCCGCCTGTGATTAGAATTTTGTTTATATTATTATTCATTATTGGTTTTTAACTATTTGAAAGGTAGAATTAGACTCTGGTAGTCGTTAAGTATTGCTGCTACCGAGATATTTAAACCAATCCGCTGTTGCAGTTGCAATTCCATTAGGAGTCCAAACTGGTGCATTACGCCAATAGTGAATGTTTTTGATCACCTCTGAAATCCCATTTTCTATGGTTACTTTTGGTTCCCACCCAAGTTCCTGTTTTATTTTAGTAATGTCAGCGAAAGTGCAATCGGGTTCGCCAGGGCGTTTTGGAATATACACTTTCTCACAATTAAGCAATTCAACTATTCGATTCACCGAAACGGTATACCCACTGCCCACGTTGTAGATTTTACCTGATTGATCACTCTGTGCAGCTGTGATCAGTGCTTGAACTATATCTGTGACATAAGTGAAATCGCGCGTTTGATTACCATCACCTACGACTGTCAATGGTTGATTTGCAATCTTTTGTGCAAGAAACACCCCAAATACGGCACCATAAGTTCCAGCGGTTCGGGAGCGTGTGCCATAGACATTGAAAAATCTGCAAGACAAAGCATTTAGCTTATATACTTGAGCCCAATGCAGCACTAATTCCTCACCAATCCGTTTTGTAAGGGCGTACGGGTATTGCGGACGGACTTCAGCATTTTCAGGAGTTGGGTATTGGTCGGGGATACCATAACAAGAAGACGATGCAGCATATAAAAAACGCTTTATGTTTGCATTTTTACTGGCTTGTAATACATTAAAAGTGCCGTTGACATTCGCCCTGAAATAGGCTTCCGGCTTTTGAATGCTTGGGACAATATCCGCCAGGGCGGCTAAATGAAAAACCCAATCGATGTTATTGAAATATGAAGTCCATTCACCAGATAAGGCCAAATCGCATTCGAAAAGATTAATTTTATTTTTGACGTGATCAAGGTTTTCACGACGACCCGTACTGAAATTATCAAGGACTGTCACTTCGTGTCCAAGGTCGAGAAGTGCATCAACCAAATGACTCCCAATAAATCCAGCTCCACCAGTGACAATTGACTTCATATTTCATTGTGTATTTTGATTATTTCCTGATTGTAAAGCCATTGCATGCAAATATGCCCTACAATCAATTGCAAATCTTCGGCTATTTGCATGTCATGAATCTCAAAATGAATGGAGTGTTGCGCAATCTCTTTGCACTTTCCACCTGTGA
>Ga0247841_10003918_pt1 | contig 26576 bp, 16 predicted proteins | sample LaCruzMarch2015__2_FD_192410 | JGI IMG/M metagenome (GOLD analysis project Ga0247841, IMG submission 192410) | Freshwater microbial communities from meromictic Lake La Cruz, Castile-La Mancha, Spain - LaCruzMarch2015_18m | ecosystem: Environmental > Aquatic > Freshwater > Lake | place: Spain... | reverse complement strand
CGATATTTTGCCTTCACGAATTATCAAAATGGATTATGATGGTGTTTTTTTCGCAGATGACATGGATTTTCAATCAGATTTAGTGATATTGTTTTGGGTAGTGTCCGAATTCATGTCCTAAGCCCAGTTTTTTATCATGGAAAAAAGAAACCCTTTTTGGTAGAATAAATAGGTAACATTCAATTCTTTAAATGGAGGCGATTTTTATGGGCGATAAAAAGATTCGATGCGGGATTATTGGTTACGGACCAACTTTCAATTGGGGATGGATGCACGCACTATGGATTAAATCAGTCAGCGATTTGGAACTTGTTGCTATCTGTGATAGGGACCCGGATTGCCTGCAAAAAGCTAAACAGGATTATCCAGAGGTTGATTTTCATAACGATATGAACGAAATGCTTGCTAGAGATGACATTGACATGGTTTCGGTTGTTACACATCACAACACCCATGCTAAAATTGTGGTCGAGTGTCTGAAAGCTGGCAAACACACGGTTGTAGAAAAACCCATGTGTATCAGTATCAAGGAAGCGACTGACATGATTGAGACAGCAAAAGAAGCAAACAAAATGCTCTCTGTTTTTCATAATCGCCGTCATGATGGAAACGTCAGGGCAATCAAAGAAATCGTTACGCAGGGATTGATCGGCGACGTTTTTCACATTGAGCTTTCAGCATGTGGCTACGGACATGCCCCAGATGTATGGCGATCAAAAAAGGACGTTTCTGGCGGTGCGCTTTACGACTGGGGAGCGCATGGGATTGATTGGATATTGTATCTTATGTCTGGGAAAAAGATGGTTCAGGCATCAGGATTTTTTCACAAACGTGTCTGGAATGACATTTCAAATGAAGATCAAACTAAAGCGATAATTTTATTTGATGATAGAACGACTGCCGAAATCATTCAGTCAAGTATAGCTTACGCCGGAAAACCGTTGTGGTATATGCTTGGCACTAAAGGCGCAATAGTAGATTCTGGAAGGGATGCCATAAAAGGTTATATAAAAGAACTGATTGGTCCTTCGGGTGGAAGCCTTCAGTTGATAACCGCAGATGGAACGAAGGAAGTCAGCTACAAGGAATCGGACTGGGTCACCCAATACATAGACATCGCTAATCATATCCTTAGGGGTGCGTCTAACCCCGAAACAGGAGAAGATGGAAGACGGGTCATTACTGTGCTAGAAACTGCTGAGAAATCAGCTAAAAGCGGTCACTCTATGGATGTTCCTTATGAATAGTGATTGAAGTGGAGCAAACTGCTAGTTTGCTTCTATTTGGGCAATCTATAGACATTCGGATAATGGTTTTTAAAACAAGATAATCACGAATTATACCTATTTTAGTTAGAAATGAGACTCATTCTTTTTGTCATTCTGAAGGGAGTGAAGAATCTTCTTGAGGAGTATTTCACCACAGAGGACACGGAGAACACAGAGAAGAATTAGTGATCAGTAAACAGTAATCAGTGATCAGTTTTTGTCATACTGATTACTCATCACTGATTACTTTCCTCTCCGTGTTCTCCGTGAACTCTGTGGTGAAATACTCCAATCTTCCAATCTTCAATTTCGTTTCCTTCGGTCATTCAGAATGACATTTTAAGTCTCATTTCTATATCAAATAAGTATAATACCAGAATCTACTTCCACCATTTTTGCCAATAACTGAAAAAGTCGTAATAGTTGGAAAAAATTATAAGGGAAAAAGATCATGAATTTGACAGAACTTTACAGCAGGATTCAGGATTGGGAAAACATCCATACTGAATTCAAAGAAAAAATAATTAATCATGATGATTTGGCGGCTGCTATTGTCGCTTTTGCCAATACTGACGGTGGACAGATCATATTTGGAGTTGATAGCGATAAACAAATTGTCGGTATTGACGATACTGATCAACTGATGCAATTTATAGACAATGTTGCATACAATAACTGTGAACCACCAATTACAATAATTCAAGAAACAACTAGAAATCTAACAGGACAAGTTGTAGTAACCGTCAACATTCCAAAGGGTGATCAACGTCCTTATCGTACCAATCGAGGAGTGTATTATGTACGTACCACTTCAGGTCGTCGTCAGGCGTCTCGTGAAGAACTTTTAAGATTATTTCAATCAGTTGAAAGCCTTTTCTATGACGAAATATATGTAATGCGAGCAACTCCAGATGATCTTGATGAGCAAGCAATTAAAGCCTTATTCGATAATATTCAGGCACAAGGAATAGATATTGCAGGTATTACTAAAGATCGGCTTCTACAAAACTGGCACCTCGTTCAGGAAGTAAATGGAAACATACATCCCACTCTAGCAGGAATTCTATTTCTTTCTCGCAATCCTGAGTTTTTTTTCCCTTATGTATATATCTCAGCACTGCGCATACCGGGAACAGATATTTCATCAGAACCGATTGATCAAAAGCATATTAATGGCTGTTTGACTGATATGCTTGATGATACAATGCGTTTTCTGAATATTCATCTTATGCGCCCCCACAAAATTAAAGGACTGGAACCAGAAGCAAAACCAGAGCTTCCGGTTGCCGCATTACGAGAGGTCCTTGTTAATGCTATGGCACATAGAGATTATACCATTCCCGCACCGATACGTGTGATTATCTTTGATGACCGTATCGAAATACATACACCGGGTCAGCTTCCAAACACTGTCACAGTAGAGTCTATCAAACAAGGAGTTCATGTACTTCGTAATCCCACAATTTATAATATTTTCTTGAAGATCGGACTTGTTACTGATGCTGGAAGTGGCGTTCCTAGAATGATTCGTCTAATCCGCAAATCAACAGGACAAGAGCCGGCTTTTCATCTGAGTGAAGGGGAATTTACTGTAATATTTTTCCGTCCATCTATCGAATCACTCATTTCGTAATGCAGGCAATAATTCACTGCGAAGAGCAAGTTTTGTTGCTAACCACGTCCAGATCAACCCGCTTACAAAAACAGCGATCATTGTTACGATCAACGAAATATAAGGTATGTCTGTTCCAGATGAAGTTAGTGATGGTAAAACTGCTATTAAACCCGTGGTCGTGCCAAATATTTCACCCATTAACAATAAAGCCCAGTGTTCGCTTAACAAAAACCACAAAATTGAGCGTTTTCCAAAGCCAACAGCACGAAGCAGAGCAAGCTCACTCCGCCTTTCCATAACGTTTCGCAATACGACTATGCCCAATCCCACGCTCCCAAGTATCAGTGCCAATCCTCCAAGCATCTGGAATATATAAAGATAAGTATTTTGAACGGCATTGAATTCCGCAAGGCGTGTTGACATAGGTGTTAATTCCATACCAATGTCTCTAAAAGAACGTGATAACTCTTTAGAGACATCTTTAATCTTATTCAAAGGCGCATCTATGAGAAATGCATGATAATCACTTTCAGATGGAAATAGTGTTATGAAATTTTCTTCTGAAATCAAGAAACTTCCTTGAAGGATCGAGTTTACTAATGCCCCAACAATGCGAATCTGGAAATTCTGCCCTTTCTCATCAGTATAAGCTATCGTATCGCCAACAGACAACCCTAATCCCCACGTTATCGTAGCACTATCACCGATAGCATTTATCGTTCTGGCGTCAGATAAAGTCGGTTTATTCCTGAGCATCAGGAATCCATCGCTGGATAAAGACTTTGCAAACGTGAATGAACCTCTCTTTTGCAATTCGTCTGGATTAACCCCTAAAAGTCTTGGATTTTGGACATGGTTAAGATTAAGACAGCTTGCATCACTTCCTTCGTGAACCCGAATTTGCACAAATTTAACGTCTTGCATATCAGGAGTATCTATCCCATATTTCATGCGTTCTTTTTCGTCATTAAGGTTTTGCAACACGGGTAAAGTAGATTCAGCATAAAAAGTAAAACCGCCCGTACCTGATGAGCGATTTCCCATATCCTTCATCGGATCATGCCTATTTGCGCCAATAGCAATGACAAGGAAACTTCCACAGGCGAGTAACATTATGATAGCAAGGCTACGCCCACGATTGCGAATAGTATTGCGGAATCCGATTTTTCTCAATGTAAGGTGTTTCGTATTCTTTAAGTCATTAAGATTAGATAAAATCCAGTAGCTAAGTCCAAAACAGCCAAGTAGCATCAGAGTTCCTGCTCCGAAAAATGCACCTGTTGAGCTTGCCAGAATGAGAATGATAATTGATACAATAAACATAACAATCGTCAACCACAGACTAAGACTTGACTTGCCCTTTTTGTATAATTCAATTCCGCTTCCCGAGCTTAATAATTCCCTTGCCGAAAGCTGTGTCTGTTTGCGTAATGTTACCCAGATCGTCAGCGATGAAATAATCACACCTGCCAGAATACCAAATAGAAATGTTATCGGTTCTGCGTGGTATCTTAAACTTGCCCCTACTACCGCGCCCTTCCATATCGTAGACAGAGCATAAAGCACAATCTTTGTATAGAAGATTCCAATACCCGCACCAATAATACTGCCAAATACAGCTAAAATTATTCCCTCAGATAGAAACAGGCGTTGTGTTAGATTAGAACGTAAACCCAAAGCTAACAAAGTACCGATCTCTTCTCTGCGCTGTTGGATTCCAAAAACAAATAGAAGCCCGGTAAGTAAAACTGCGGAGATGATAAGGAAGAAACTCAACCCAAGAAAAAGCTGACCAAAATCAGTGGTTGGTTTACTTGCGGATAGTGCTTGCTCACGGATTGGCTGAAAGAATAAACCAATAGATGAAGGATCAATCTTTTTTATGATGTTAGTGGTCAATTGAATTAATTTTTCTTGGTTATCAAAACTTTTCAAATCCCCAGGATATCTAATAGCAGTCAAATTTCCAAAACGATTGCCCCATATTGCCTGACCATCCTTGAGATTGATAAACGCTTTAGGTGTACCTCGATATGCGTCCCAGTAACTTTGATCTTTTTCTCTTATTTTATTAAGATCAATAGGCATACCCGGGTCCCAGTCACGGCAGTTCTGGACGTTTGCTAATCCAGGAAATTCAGGCATTAGAGTGCGATCATTCGCAAATCCCTGCATCGGCACAATCGCACTTATACGAAAATTACTTGTTTGTTCTTCTAGCTTTCGGCTGTTCTGGAACACAAAATATTTAAGCTGTACGACATCCCCAACTTTAGCACTAAGATCATCAGCTAACCAACTATTTATAATGATGTGTGGTTGGGAGATGTTTAAATCCCCCTTACCCCCTTTTTCAAAGGGGGAAATAGAATCCTTGCTCCCTTTGCTAAAGGGGGAAAGAAAACCATTCTTATTAAAGGGGATTAAGGGGTTTTTCCCATTTTGAAAAGACAACATGCTATTCCCCCTTTGGAAAAGGGGGTAAGGGGGATTTGAAAACTTATAATATTTCGGATCAATTGCTGTGACTATTGAGTAAGGAGTTGCTTTATCACCAAGTCTTATCTCATTCACAAAATAAGTTAGTATTCCTATAGAATCAGGTGAGCTTTGTTCTGCAATACTGGCTATTTGAGGATCAATAAATATTCTGCCAGTGGAAAGCTGAATCTTATGCTGTTCAGGTAATGTTTGCAGTTCCAGACCAGCGTCAGCAAGCTTCCAACTATTACGCAAAGCGTTGTTAGCATTTTCCACTCTCGTTCCGCCGGGTAACGGAAGAACAGAAGTACAAACCGATTTAGTGTCATTATTCTTTCTATCACCAACTAAAAGCAGATTTGCACGACCTTTTTGGTTAATCTTCTCCTGAAGTAGCTCAATAGGCACAAAGACGTTAAAAGGTGCAATTTGGTTAGACTGAAAGCTGAATCCACCGATGTCAAGATCAGGAGTAACAGAATCTATCTTCACACGAAAAGCAACGGAGAGATCAGTATCAAGGGACATAGGAGCATCACGAGGAAAGAGATCAAGTTTTTCGACTTTCAGGAGTATTTCATCACCACTACTGACGTTTATCTGTTTTGCGAGTCTTTCATTAATAATCGCAAAATCACCTTCCAGCTTTATATTAGATGGTTCTCTATCTCGGAGTTTCCAGAATCGTTCATCAACACCGAATACCTGAATATTATTTACCCTTGCAGTACCTTCATCATTTATGGCAATACCTTTCAGCATTAAAGCGGGAACAGTAGTATATCCAAGTTGATTTTCTAAGTCATCAGAGAGTTCGGCACGGAATAGACGATTTTGTGAGTTTAGTGCAAGCTGGACTTTCCCAAGCCTTGATATAGCAATTTGCTTCAATGAATACCTTACAGAATCACCAACGACAAGTGCGCCCAGTAATACCGCAGTGCCGATAGCGACGCCTAGCACTACGCCAAGATGATTCCGCCAGTAGAATCGCAGGCTTCTTATTACCAGTTTCAAAGAAGTCATTTTTCCACCAGTTTATTGTCACGAAGCTCAAAAATGCGTGACATTTGTGAAGCCAATTCCAGAGAATGTGTCACCATGATCAGTGTTACGTTTTCTTTCTGGTTTAATTCTCTTAGAAGCTGAACAAGGCTGACAGCATTAGCGTTATCGAGTGAACCGGTAGGCTCATCTGCAAGTAAAAGTTTCGGATGGTTTATCAATGCCCGTATTACTGCAACTCTCTGACGTTCACCACCTGATAGTTTACCGGGTCGGTAATTTATTCTATCTTTGAGTCCTATACGTTCCAGCAGGTCATGAGCATAGCTTTCAGAATCGTATTTATTAGATTTATCTGCTCTCGTTCCGCCGAGTAACGGAAGAACAGCTAGTGTTGGGATGAGAACGTTTTCTAATACTGTGCATTGTGGAAGGAGATGATGAAGTTGAAAGACAAATCCGATCTCACGGTTGCGAACTCGTGCCTGTTGCTTATCGTCGAGTCGCGATATATCATTGTCATCTAGCAAGACTTTACCTGAACTAGGACGGTCGAGTAAGCCGATGATATTCAGAAGTGTGCTTTTTCCAGACCCAGAAGGGCCTATAACAGCGAGTGATTCACCAGCATTAACCTCAAGCGTTAGGTCCTTCAAGACGTAGTATAGTTGATGATTATCTGTATTGTCGTAGTATTTCGATACGTTATCAAGTTTTAGTAACATAATTCAAGTCTGGAGAGTTAGTTCTTTTAAGTTTTTATTTATTTTATCAGCATATTTGCGATCCATTCGGGCTTGCATATAAACAACACCGTCTTTGAACTCTTTGCTGATTATCTTCCCATGATCGTAGATATAATTGATTATCTGACCGTAAGTCTGTGGAATCTCAAAATTAACCTCGATCTCATTGCTTGATGATTCTTTGATAAGCCTTGCCTTTAGATCATCCAATCCAGTACCATTAAGAGCGGATATTGATACATTTTCAGGATATTTTTGTTTCAAGTCAGACAAAACGCTTATATCATCAAGTTTATCTGTCTTGTTGAGTACCATAAGAATAGGAATATCCTGTGCGCCAAGTTGTTTAAGAACAGCATTAACAGCATCAATTTGTTCTGTTACATTTGGATGGCTGGCATCCACTACGTGCAATAGCATATTTGATTCATTTACTTCCTCCAGCGTAGCACGGAATGATGCGATTAAATGATGTGGAAGATTTCTAATGAATCCGACCGTATCAGTTACAAGAACATTGCGATTATCAGAAAGATGAACATTACGAGTCACAGGGTCAAGCGTAGCAAATAGCTTATCATCCGTGTAAAGATTTACATTTGCAAGGATATTTAGCAGTGTAGATTTACCAGCGTTAGTATATCCAACAAGCGCAATGGCAAAATTTCCTTCTCTATTTTTACGTTCAAGGCTACGATTCTCTTTTACTTTATCAAGAGAACGTTTCAGAATAGACATTTTATTCTTGATTATCATTCTATCAACATCTAATTGTTTTTCACCGGGTCCTCGTGTTCCGACTCCTCCGCTTATACCAGCGCCAGCACCAGCCGCCTGACGTGAAAGATGCGTCCACAATCGTGTTAAGCGTGGCAACTGATAAGAAAGCTGTGCTAGTTCCACTTCCAGCATCGCCTCTTTAGTTCGGGCATGTTGGGCAAAAATATCCAGTATAAGCCTTGTTCTGTCTATAACCTTACCATCAATCTTATTTTCAAGATTGCGTGTTTGTGCAGGAGATAGATCAATGTCGAAAATTACAGTTGATAATTCCAGTTCTTTATATTTTTCGGCGATCTCCTCAGCCTTCCCTTTACCAACGAAATATGCAGAATCGGGATTTTCACGAGTCTGAATGATTTTTTCTATTACTTTAACACCCGCAGTATCGGCAAGACGTTCAAGTTCGTCAATAGATTCATCAGCTAATTCTCTGGCTATTCCGGGGAGTCTTACTCCAACCAGCAAAGCCTTCTCTATAGATTCTTCATTATTTACGATCTGTTCCATTTTTTCTCCCTTGGTTGGATAATTAGACACTTGCTATTATTTCAATATATACTTAATTTGGATGCACTATACAATTACCATAAGGTTTTTTAAATTGATGTCCTGATGTTGTGTTTGTCTCATTATCCAACCCTTCGAATCTTTCAGGCACTGTAAAAAATTTAAACACAGAGGCACAGAGAAAAAGTATGAAGGTGGAAGGATGGTGGATGAAAAAGAAGAATCAAATATTACAATTTCATCCTTCATCCTTTCTAAGAGCGTGTCTGAAAAGTCCATTCATGGTCCGGTTGGTTGAATACTGGTAACCAAACGACGTACCATCAGACGAATCATAGCGACATACACCATCGCTTCACTGGTCTCTGGCAACACTTCGTAATCTTTACTTAACCGACGATTGAAACTGAGCCATGCTAATGTGCGTTCTACTACCCAACGACGAGGTAATACTTGAAATCCTTTGACGTCATCGTTACGCTTTACAATCTCAAGTACCCAATTATGGGTATTAAGCACCCAATCTATCAGTTTACCTGCATAACCACCGTCTGCCCAGATCAAACGAAGACGGCAGAAGCAGGACTTAGCTTTATCCAAAACCAGTTTAGCTCCATCTCGATCCTGTATGTTAGCTGCCTCGACCACCGACACCATAAATATTTCGGGGCTCAATACATTCACTTGCGTTACAGCCCGATAGTTCCCGCTTCTCAACTTCACACAGTTTGTTACCTCGCTGTGTGTGAGATTTGGTGCTGGATTGGTGGCTGCCTTTATCCAGCCAGACTTCCTTCACTCGTCAGAGCCTGAGTGTTTAGGTCACTGGTAAGAGTTAGTATGCTTCTTGGCGCACTCATTTTAGTTTTGACAATGCCATATTTGGTTTTATCATGGAAACAATTCGAGGGAATTATCCGTTACCTTGCGGACAGTTCTGGCGTCAAGACGTTCTACGCCGTTGTGGGATACGACTCCATCACAATAATCTGCTCTGGTGAATTCGAGTATAATCTCCATCGGTTTAGTTGGTACAAATGGACGTGCATTCTTTATTATTGATATGGCATTTTTTGCAGACTCACGGATTCTAGCACGGGCTTCCTCAAGTTCTACGAGTTTTGCACGATTCCGTCCAACCCCTGTCTTGACTATCGCAGTCTCAACAGGAGAGAAGAACTGCCGTGCTTCCACACATGCCGCTTCATCTCCGCTGACCATGACTAATGGAACACCAAATGCACCTGCAACTATTGCCCATTGCCCAAGCTCACCCATCTTTCGCTTATTCACAGAATAATTAAACCACGTCAGTGATGATTGAGTATGATCCAAAAAGGCATTCATCGTGCCTGCCATAGCGTGTGCGCCGATGAAAAAAGTCGCATCATAACTTTCATCCAGGATACCCCACCATTTCTTGTTTGGCTTAGTATCATTTTCTGCACGTTTGTCAAGCATATCAAGGATGAAGTTTCCTCCCCCGCCATGACTATCTAGCACGGTTACGTGATCCGCCCCACCGATAAAAGCGCCATCTACTGCGGCGTTAAGGTCAAGCATAAGATTTTCCACTGCCTCACGGTGTCTCTTATCGCTGTTGGCTATTATCTCTATATTATCAACTCCACTTATTCCTTCCAGATCGGTATGTATATATATCTTCATAATTTTCCCCTTATAAATCGAGTCGCTCAATTTATCATAGTGTGTAGTAACTTAAAGTGGTCAAATAACTTGACAAATTCACCTCTTTTTGCCTTGCTGGCAATACCCGGTTCCAATGCAGCATGCAAAATAACCTCTGATTGTTGAAAAGCATTAAGACTACGAAAATTACGCAAAAAACTGAAAGAAGCCTATGTAACCTACAAGATTGCTTTTGCCTATTCCTCGAAACAATGCCAAGAAAGGACGTAACAAAGAAAAACAGTTCTCTGATCGATTCTCGTGAACCTCACCCCGTGCATATTCTTTCTGTGAGTGATTCACTGAATCATGCTAAGGACAGTATTTAATCTCCATTTATTGAAAATAGCTTAGTCAATAATTTGACCCAATTGGCCAATAGCAACGCCGGGGTGGTATTGCTGACCATAGTGGAGATGGCGTTCCCCTACGACAATCTGTGTTGATAGCATTTCCAGCGTTCCCTGTACATTTTTTGTTGCCTCATCGGGTATAGTCAAATATCCAAAAGGTGGTATTTGATAGCTTACTTGGTTCACAATAATGCCTTCAGTATTACGCGCTATAATATTTACAAGTGAAATCTGATCGGTGATGTTGAGAACTCTAAAAAAGTCGTAACTGCCTGCGACTAATTCGGCAAAAAACAACCTTCTACCTGCTGTTCCCATTTCGGGACATGCTCCGGGGAATGCGAGCATCTGTTTCTCAAGCCAGCAATGGCGTTCGCCTATTATATGTTTATCAGCAGAGACAAAGAGAGAAAAATCAGTCTGGTTTGCGACCGGGTCAACAGGAACGATCCAGCCTTGAAATGGCTCAAGTGATTTCTCGATAGACCAAGTGGCTTCTCCTTTTTCATTTCGTGTGATTGCTGTCGCTTTTGCCGTCTCATCGCTGTGGTTGATAACCTGAACCCAATCACCCCAAGTTCCTGCGGCTATCTGTGCAAAGTAAATTTTAGTTGGGATAGTGCCAACATCCATAACCTGCCCTAATTGACCGACAGCGACGCCCTTGATGGCTTCACCATAATGCAAGTGCCTTTCAGAAACTATGAGTTGTGTTGAAACTATCTCCAATGTTCCCTGAACATTTCCTGTTTCGTTATCGGTAAAGCTCCAAAAGCCTAATGGTGGAATCTGGTTTCCGAACTGCTTCATTATCTTTCCATTAATGTCACGGACTATGATATTTACCAGAGCAACTTGATCGCTTATATTCAACACTCTGAAAAAATCACCGCATCCGGCAACGATTTCGGGATAAAAAAGCCTTCTGCCTGCACTTTTAAGTTCTGGCGCGGCTCCGGGGAATGCCAATACCTCAGTTCCAAGATGGCAGTGTCTTTCACCGACAACACTTTTATTTGACGATACAACCAGAGAAAGCTCTTGCTGAACAGAAGCCGGCTCAACAGGTATAACCCAAGCCTGAAACGGTTTTAAGGTTTTCTCTCCAGACCAGACAGTCGCTCCTTTTTCGTTGCGAGCAATAGCGATAGTACTCGATTCTTCGTTACTGACATTGACGACCTGAACCCAATCTAACCATTGACCTGATGCTATTTGACCAAAATATATTTTAGTTGGCGCTGGCATTTATAATCCTCCTAATATTTATCTATATGATTAATCGCCATATTAATTTACCTGATAATACCTAATTGAAAACATAAGGCATCAATTATTTTTTCTTGTAATTCCCAATCCTCTATTTTACCTATCTCTTTGATAAAACGTTTCTTCTCTCCCTTTCAATCTGAATACCCCTAGCTAATGAAGATTAAATAATTAATCGGGTAATAGCTAGAAATGGATTAAGCTGCTTTATGCTTACTCCAGAATTGATCCCATTCTCCATTGAGTACCATGATACGAATGTTCTCAACTGTATCCGAACCATGTTTACTCCAACGCATTCCTCGTAACTTCATCCTCCGACAGATTACTATGTCTCCCGCTTTGTCTGCTGAACCACTACCGATGGATATACCTTGATTTCTGGCTTCTTCATACCATATTCCGTCACGGTTTCGTTCTATGTAACCTGATAATCTTTTCAACGTTTCTAGCTTGTCCTTCTTCCTACACCTTTTACTCAGTACATCAATATAGCTCAAAGCACTATCTACATCTCCGGCATTAAGAATTCTCATCAACTCATCCACGCTCTTGCGACAATCCTTAACATTTTCTATCACGCTACCAATTCGCTCTTTTACCTTTTCACATAAATGATGATGATCCAATATGTATCTGCTCTTGGGTAAATGCTCCATGCGAAATCCATTTATCCATGACGCTCCGTCTCCGCGAACTAATACCTCCACTCCATCAAGATTACCTCCACTACACTTGTATATCTCTGCTACCATATCCCACTTGAATCTCTCTAAATCAGTGAATGTGCCTATATAAAGCTTATCTGTAAGTGCATAAGTGTTTTCCTTCACTAACTCTCGCTCTGACCATCCCAATCCTACCTTGCCTTCCATTCGTTTAGCATTATCTCGGCTGTTTATCATCACTCCATCCATATCCACGATACGCAACTTAGGTGGATTCCATAGCTTCATTGACTCAAAGTAATCTCCTTGAAGACGTTTATTACTCTCTAGCTCTTTTATCTTGCTACCTTCTAACTCCTGGAACTACCTACCGCATTGGTCTTCTCCTGTATGGTCTCATGACTTAACTTGTCATGCCGTAATAACTTACCTAATATATACTCTGACTTACCATAATCCCAAGATGCTCCACACAATATTGCCAATGAACTCATTCTCTGTAATGGTTGTATTCCCAATGCACAATCCAATGGGTATTGTGTGTGATTACATTTGGGACAAGAACTCATATATCTCTCATAGTCTATGGTTGCCACTGTCGTCAATATCTGTTTGGTTCGCTTACGGTTATGGACTTTGCTGTTACACTTAGGACATTTGTCTTTACTTTTGTCTTTATTGATAGACGAATTCCATTCTTTAAGTTTCCATTCCATCATTGCTTTACCAAGACGATGAAGTACGTCTTGGATTCTGTTTTCGAAAGCATCCAGATTCTCAGGTGGAATATCTGTTAAGTTTATTATTTCCTCTTGCCAAAGTTTGCCTAATTCTGTAATATTCTCCATTCTGTTCTTCCGTTGCACTGCGGAACGTGAGTGGCACATCCTCCTTGTTAAAGAAATTTCTATTGTTTATGTATTTATACAGGATGTGCCTTTTTTTGTCACGTGTTTTTTTATCAGCTTTAGCATAGGTCATGCCATATTTGTGATTTTTTCTCCGCGGACAACAAGTTTATGCTTGGACAAGATATTTCAGGTAGTCAAATCCAAGTTTTCGTGCTATAAGTGGTTTTAAATATTTCTTTAGTTTCTGGTAATCATTGATTAAATCTGAAAAAATGGTATAACCATATTTTAAGTCCACATATTTATAGAATCCTATCGTGTTTCCCTCAGATTTTGTAATAGTTGGGAAGACCACAATAGTATTAAAAATTGGCCACTTATTAAGAGGAACGTCCTTCTTCATACCAAAACTTTCCAAGTCGTATGACAAGGTAGTAATTCCATTATCAATTAATTCAGAGATCGTGATATTATATCTCTCTTCGGCTATGAAATCCATGCAGCGTTTTGCTTGCCACCATACATTCAAAGGTTTTTCGCGATAATTAACGGCGATACCTTTGGATTTTAATTCAGCTATTTCGTCCAATATATTTTCGTGTATCTCGACAAGCAAAACACATACTTCTGAGTGTATCAGCATAAACTTGTCCGTAATATGAATCATAAGCGTGCTAATAGACCTGTTCGCACTTCTGATCATACATTTGTTTCCTATCGCTTGTCAGAAATACTTATGGTATCCATTGCCTGCGTTATGGTCTGCTGTCGCCTATGCTACCTAATCTCAAGATGGGATTCAGACATCCATCTATTGTACTTGGTATGTTTAGTCGCATCACCACTTGAGATTGGTATTATTTGCATGTGAATCGGCACAGTTATCGTTTCTTAAATTCTAACCCTAGCTGTCTGGCAGATTCCTCCATAGCTTTTATCTTCGGATCACTTTCGTCCAGCGATACTCCATCTTGAGTCTCCATCTCAAAGTCTATACCCAATATTAGCTTCTTTAGATTCATATTCTTTCCAGTTGTAATAAAGCAACGGAATATCTCAGACCAATTCTCCATTGATACATTACCGCTTATATTGATATGGTTTACTTGGTTTGTGGTTGCCGGTGGCGGAGTTATTATATCAGGGTTATCTGGCTGACCAACTTCCGGTTGTGGTTTTATAGTTTCAGTAGTATCTTTTGTATCAACAATTACAGGTTCAGGCTTAAATGGTGGTATGATCCATAGACCTTCTTCGTTAGGATCAAGCATTTCTACATCCTCTTTGCACCATTTCTTCTTTTGAAGATCGTGGATACTGATACCTCGTCCAATGCCAATGAGTCCATCTTTACAGGCTTGCTTTAATCCTTCTATTACAGCATCACGATGGGCGATCATGGGTTTATCAGTATATCTTATAAACGCTTCAATAGAATCTTTGACACGGATTCCGTTTTGTTCAGGGACAAGACCTACTTTCTGTAATGTTACGGTTCCAACTTTGCGAAGAACCCATTCTTCATCTTCGACTACATGATTCCAAACTGCTCTTAAATGATCTGAGAAATCACTCTTCGCATCGCTCAAGGTTGATATGCTAACCTCATTTCCCTCAATTCGTGCTATGTGAATATAAGCACTTCCGATGGATTCCACAACACCCTTGCGCGCTGTCTCAAGACGTTTCTTGAGATCATCTCGATCTTCAGCGTCCAACTGGGTATTGTAGTCACGCTTTACAGCTTCTAGCGACTCAACTTCACGGATCGCATTACGCAATTTCGTTAATCCACGTGAAGACGGAAGAAGGAATAACAGGATGTTGCGATAAAGCCTTTCCCTTGAACCACACTTACTGCTCAAATCCATTAGATACTTCTGTATAGGAGATGGTATAAGGTTCATTCCACCGCCATTCTCTGAATAAGCATTTTCCGGAGGCATTATCAACAGGGTAAGTGACTTCTGTTCAGGAAGATCGCCTTCTGGATTCACTATAATACGCCACGTAGCAGGATCAATACGAATATCCTTTATCTGCTCCTTTAGAGTGTCCAGAATCTCTGTGTTAAAATTCTCTGATGAGAACTGTCCACGATACTGAACGATCAGTTTCGTCAGTCTTGGTTTTGCACCGAACCAGTAACGCTTCCCAAGATTACCTGCGCTGGCGTCATACAGATAGAAACCACGCTCTTCCAGTCCCAATAGGGCATTGTCCATATAGTTCCAATGAACGTTGGGACGGCTGACGCAAAGCCTTAAATCCTTAGTGCTGTATCCTGCACGCTCTCCTTGACCACCGAATGAACCAAGTAGTATAGAAGACGTTACACCTTGCGTTATCCTCTCTGTTGTATAATCTCCACCATGTTCTTCATCTAGCAATATGGCGTTTGACTTATCGCCTATAACGTCTGACGCTATTACTGATTCATACGCTGAACTCCACAGACGGGTCAGTTGAGAATGTAATGCATCAATTGTCCAACGAATATGGCATGGCTGAATAAGAGGCTGTGATTGAGTTTCTGTATTGCGTCTCTGCCAAAGGTCGCCTATGATGCTTGCCATTAGACGAAGTACTCCACGTGTGCGTTGAAACTCGCTGTGACTACCCCACCTGAGATAGAAGGCGTCAATCAAGGTCGGATGGAATGGATAAGCACCCATAAGCCGTTCTTTATAAGTTCCTCTCGTCGCTTCATTAGGCACGTCATTCTTATGCTGATCATACATTCTCATATAAGCATCAGCGACTTTCTCATGTTCAGCAGGATCACCAAGCGTATCAAATAGGCGTCGTCTGACAACCTCGTAAATCTCGTCATCTGCAACAGGCTTTATATCTGCACCCATACGCCCAAAACGCCGTTCCAGTGTATTTAGTATCTCCTGACCTCTTTCTGAGCTTGCCACTTCAAGATGACTTGCTGGTAAGGTAGCTACAATAGCTACACCATTAACTTGATTCACAGCTTCAGTCAACTGTTGGACGAATGATATAGTCTGGTCTGCAAGGGTAGTATTAGCGTATTCTACTGCTGACGCTCCAACACAGTAATCAGCTAACTCATCAATCAGTATCAAACACGGTGCTGAACTTCTTAGAATATCTACAAATAGACCTTGTGGACAGCTACGTGATTTATCATTTGCCTCAATTTTACGATAAGACTCTACTCCGCCTAATTGTAGAGCAAGCTCACCCCATAAGGTTTGAGTATGGATTCCTTCCGGTGTTTGCCGTCCCTGTGTCGCATCGCAGGTCTGGTTAGTGAATATCGCTATGGATTTAACTTGGGATGGGAGTTGATCTCTCAACGCCTTTCTCACTTCGGCACATGAACTCGATTGACGTATCTGATCGGTATGCTTTGCCAAATGATAAAGTGCAACTAGCGAATGGGTCTTTCCGCCGCCGAATGAAGTTTGAAGGCTTAGGATACGATCTCCGGCGTCAGCGTTGCCCGATAATGCTCTTGACGCCTTCCTAAGAACATTGCTTAATCCTGTCGTCAGATATGTCTTTGAGAAGAATGCTTCGGGATCAAGGTATATCTCAGGTGCATCATTCTGAACGACTGCCCATAAGTTCGCAGCAAATATCGCTTCACTCAATCGTCCTTGTCTTATATCTTCGTGTGGTATAGCATTGGCAAACCACGGCTTCAAATTCATTGGGATCATGATGTCCTCCATTATTATCAATTAGAATAATTCCTCGTGAGAAGACGGGGTCGTTCTTCGTGCCTCGATACGCAAGGTTTCCCTTTCACCGAGTAGAACATTGATCAGCTTCCAATCTTCTTCATCACGGGGCATTACCTCAAATAACGCCTGTGCCAGCTTCCAGAATGGCGGATGATCTATCAAACCATTCTCACGCAGATAGTTTACAAGTTCAGGTCTGCGTTCTTCTTTCCATAACTGCATTGCATGGTGCAACTGGTCAATGAGCGGATCATCAGATGATTCTCCAAGATTGTGATGTTTGATACGATCTCGCAATAGGGCAAGCCTGCAATTTGATCCGTCAACCACGAATACGTCACGCCTGCGCGCTAACTCCATAGCATCTTCACTGTCACCCCCGACCTGTGCAACCAATCTAGCGTCATCCCATGCCTGCTGGCTCGTTCCATAGAGGTTTGCCCATAAAGTGTATAGCCTTGACACTGAATCGCCTGTGAACTCACCTGAGATAGCTTTAAGAGCAGATTCCTTCGCCAGCTCTAGCAACTCAGGGACGTTGACAGGTGTACCATCTGCGCGCTCAACGCGCTCATACTTGCCAAAGACGCCGACAGCAGGACCATAACATGCAACTATCAAATCCGCACCACGGAAGCCATAATCCCAGAAGCGATGAACGCTATCAGCCACAACTTTCTCTATTTCTCTGCGGACATCACGGAATGATGATGCTGATCCAACTTCACGTGGACGACATACAACGGTGATTGATGATTCTAAAGCCGATGTTCCAATTGCTATTGAACGATTTTTAAGTTCTGTATCAATTGGATATGTTGCCTCAATACTTAGCCCTGCCTCAAACAACGCATTGATGAGTGCTGTCCATGCTTCAGTAGCTTGATGTGCAAACATTACAGTTATTATACCATCAGGTTTGCAAACTCTTTTAGCTTCAGCAAAACAAGCGGATAATTTAGAAGTATAATGTTTATTAGCCTTATTCCCATTTCCACCATGACGATGCTTTAGTGCAGTAGTTTCTTCAGTTTTAGGTGTTAAAGGAGTAATAAAAGTTTCTGGAAATATATCTCCGATTCCTCTTTTAAGCCAGATATAGAAGAAATCTGATAGATCAGCATAGGAAATTGAATCAAAGTAAGGTGGATCAGTAACTACAGAATCTAACGAGTTATCAGCTAACTGTAAATGAGCACTATCACCACAGTATACTTTCGATGGGATTGTCAAATGTTTTGTGTATGATTCGTGAGTTACAACTCTTAGTATCCAACCAAGCTGACCTATAGCACCGCCAGTTACTTCGTTGAAAGGATTAACTTCAGGAAAATCCCACTTCATTGTAATAGCTTGTTTATCAAAAGGCTGATCTAAAGTCTCTCGTTTAGCATGAAGTTTTCCAAAAGTTGTAAGGAACATTGAGTTTTTACTTACCCAGAATCCCAAATATAATCCAACAGCTTTTCGATACTCAAGATCAGGTTCAACATCTTCTAACTTTTTCAATGTGGAATAAAGGCAAGATACAAATGTCTGCATAGCAAGCAATTGTCGAGGATTAAACAGAGAACCCCAAGCTTTGAAATTCCATCCATGTCCTGCAACTGTAACTGGACTGCCTGGCATTTGTTCATTTGGTCGTTCAACTAATTCAGATAGCTTCTTAGCTTCTTTGAACGCATCAATGTCTGTTGATTCAACAGGACGATATTCCTTACCATTAGGAGTGTCCGTGATAACTGCAACCATACGTTCACCAAATTTGCCTTCAAAACTTGCTCTCTTAATATCAGTAACAGGGGTGATCTGTCTGCAAATAGGACAACGTACGCCTTTATCAGCAACTGTTCCATCAGTCTGTGTAATATCACGATTTTTGGCAACACCAAAGACTATATCTTTATCATCAACATCCATAGTCAATACAACACGCTTACTCGAATTATCGCAGATCAGCAATCTTTTAAGTAATGGTATTTCTGCTCTGCAAGTAGGATTTGAACAAGGTGCGGTCCTTGCCCATAGATAGCCAACAACAGGCTTGCCATCACTGCCCGATGGATACAGATACCCTATGCGCTCCCTTGCTTTCTCAAGTATCTGCTTTACCCAATATTCAACATCATAGGTCAGCACGTTCTTAACTTTCTTACCATCACGGACACCGGGGTTGCCATATTTCTGCGGGAACTCACAGGTAGCACGAAGTATCAGGTATGCCACAGGATTATAGTCATTAGCGATTGCCTGACAACCAAGCCTCGTTGCTTCCAAAGGTATCGCTCCTCCGCCAGAGAACGGATCAAGCAATGTTGGTGATTCTCCACCGTTAGCGATCTTCACAAGCTCTCTGGCAATACGGAGTATCTCACGTCCCTGTTCATTATCTGGATTACTCGTCTCCCATTTAACCAGACAGCGATCGTCCAGCATCTCTTTTGGAGGTGGTTGGTTAGTTTCTTCTCCCTTTTCAAACGCTATCCATTCAGGCGACCATTTGGCAATGAATGTTAGAAGGCGATTTCTCGGTGTATCGGGGATATTATCATAAGGTTTGTATGGATCGACATTATTGATCTTATTTCGTCCACGCCAATAGCACGTGAGTATACTCGGAACGTTGTCCTTGAGCAGACGAACCACAGCATCACGGAATTCTGCTGGACAATCAGGATCATCAGGGTCAGGAACTAATGATGAGAATACGATGGCACGACATGCGGATAGAGGACGTCTAGCCCACCATAGATGTAATGTTGATATATGCCCATGCCGAATGGATTTATCACGGACACTTTCAGCAGATATTTCACGTATGGGCAATGCGACTTCAATCAGGCGTGGGCAAGTTGTATGTTGTATCAGGCATAGATTAAATCCTCCTCAGGCAATGGCAAATCATCGCTGGCTTTCACATCTAACCATCCCAATGCGGCAAGATTACGAACAGTAGATGCAACATCAGTTTCATTCAAAGGTGGCTTTCTCCTTTGCTTCCATTCCATGACCTTGTTTACAACATCCATCTCTGAAGGCTGATATTCTTCTGTCAATTTAAAAGAACGACTAACGAAAAGAACGGTAGCAACAGTTTCAGCTTGATCCGTATTCACTCTCATGAATAGATCAGTCACCTTCTCGATGATATTTTCCCATTGCTCAATATATTTGGCATAAGCCTTTCTAGCATCAGCAAATGTGGGTCCAACTTTAATAGGAAACATGTTCACTTTATGTTCCTCAAGTATTAAACCATTATTAACCAACTGTGTTATAATACCTTTAAGTTTAGGTGCAAAAGGACCATAGCTACTTCGTTGATAATCGAGATCAGTTGGTAATCCTTCCTCTGTTGCCACGTAAGCTATCTTCTGAAACATTATCCGTCCAATTGGCCAATGGTAAGGTTGTTTCTCTATACGGTTTAATATTTCAACTATTGCCACCCACGCTGGTTGAATCTTTTTCGGTTCTGGCATTCCTTCACCGTCTCCAAGAAACTCTGGCATTAATTCCTCGTGAGGAGTTCCATAAGGCGCATAAAGCTCAATAGGAATATCCATCCTATTGAGGTAACGATAAAGAGTTGGTCCCACAACTCGCCATTCAAGTTGACCTTCACCGCATCCCAAAGGTGGAACAGCCAATGATGTGATTCCCCATTCCTTATACATTTTAAGCAGATAGTCGAGTCCTTTAACAATGCTTCCCAAATTAGCAACAGAGCGCCAATGATCCTTAGTTGGAAAATTCAGTATGTGTTGATGAAGTAAATCTTTATAAAGGTATGGGAATCCCAGTTTTACTTCTTTCCGACTACACCTAGCGGAGTAATCCTCAAACATCTCAGGAAAACGTTTCTTAAACTCTAATGCGATCCCTTTGCCCATTATCCCAACGCAATTGACTGTATTAACCAGAGTCTGTACATTTGATTCAAAGAGATTACCGATAAGAACTTTAACCATTTATATCATCCCCTTTCATTTGAAGAATAGATATGGATTTATAATAATATTCAGATTAGGGGTTATTTTCTCAAGCTCAGATTTAGCTTCATTACATGAAACGTATGCACCTATAATATTGCATACATCTACCTTATTTGGAACTAAAACTTCTGCACACTTAACACTTTTTTTGTAATCCTTTTTGATTGGGTCTAGATCCGTCCAGAATTCAGCAAAGACTAATGACGTATTTACTCCAGAGAGTCCTGATGGAGATGGAGCAAATTTAGCAAAATCACACGAAGCATTTCTATCTGTAATTACTACATTCAGAAGGTTTAATACTTCTTTGTCTATTTTCAAAACACATAATTCAGCATGTAAATCTTTAAGTTTATAAAGCATTGGGTTTCTGGCATGAAAATAGAGATTCACGTAATCATGGAGTAGTTTCCCCGGGGGAACTCGCTTTCTATCCCGTCTTTCTTGTATCTCTGCCATTGCAACTGATTTATGAGGAAGTCTTTTGGCAAGATTGTGGGATAGTATGCCATTTGCCATAATTGATGGCATGTTTGTAATATCCGTTATGTAATGAAGTTCGTTAAAATCAGATAGATTCAAATTGATACTTCCTCTCCATGAGATAACCAATTATCCTCTTTGACTAAGTATTGAACTTGACGATATAATTGCTCAGGATTTAAATGTGTCATAGGATTCTGGATAATTCTCAAGCGTGGACGATCAGTCTTACAGAATGTCACAATGTATAGGAATGCTCTTTCACCAAGCTGACTGAGTTTATCAATTTCAGGACCCGTCAGAACAATTGCACCAGATTCAGATCGTCCCTTAACCTCAATGTATCGAATCTCTCCAGATAGTGATTTGGAACGTATATCATAATGCTCACCATCTTTAGAGACATCAGCAGGAGTCCAACTACGACTGATCTCGTAACGCATGGTTATCTCCATAGCGATCTGCTCTACCTCATCATCACGACGCATCGGAAACCCATTACGGTATGAATCATCAGGTTCAATAGTCGCAATTGGCACAGGAATTACCAGAGCAGAAGTTACAATGTCAGGCAGGTTAGCTGAAAGGCGTAGCATCATATCTAATTCTGTCAAACGTTGAGATCGGCGTTCTTCAAGCTGTTTCTTACGTTGTCTTAGCTTCTGAATCTCATCTGGATCGGTTTCGCCAAACAACTGTGCATTACACATATCATTGAGTTTTTCCTCAAGTTCAAAGATTAGGTCTGAGAACGTAGTTGTAAGGTAATTCCTTCTGAGTTCACATTCTATCTGACGGTGTTCTTTAACTTTACTTAACTGCTTCTCAGTAAGGTTCTCATAAGTCCACATCTGTATATCATCTTTGGGTTTATCTGGCGGATCATATTCATCAGTGTTCGGTTCAGGTGTGGTGTAGCTCAGAAGGCTTGCCGGTGAAGTTGCTCTTAAACCAAGATGGTCAGCGACAATAACGCTGAGTTGCTCATGTGCAAGACGTTTCTTTTCTTCACGTCTTCCATCTTCAATGCTGGAATGCACCAGCCATATCCTCTGCGATTGTGCGATATTAGGATCAACTACTTTAACACCTTTAGTAAAGGCATCTCTTGCACGACCTATTGACCATTCGATCAATGCGTCAAATAATGGATGACCGGGACCAAGTAGCTTGGTATGTTCAGGAACAGGAGTTCTACTGGCAACGCTGACAAGCTTTTTATCAAATACAAATGGTGTATCATACTTTCCAGAGATTGAGAGTCGCGTCTGGCGGGCAGTCTCTAATATCTCACTTGGAACGATGCCAATGTGAAACACAGGGAAGTATTTATCCTCGATTATAGTTCCACCTGCTGTATGATATGCCTTTGTAAAGTATCTCTGAATAAAGCAAGGCTGAAGACGATTCTCATCAGAGTCATCTCTCAGCTTTCGGGCTTCTCGAAGATCGAGGTGAGAAGATAGAGATTGCTTCTTCTGGAGATTAATAAGCTCCTCTGCTCTGTCATTAAGATCATCACCAAGATATTTATCAGTCTCTATTTCCAGACTGGAGCTATTATCTTCGTCAATTGATCTTTCAAGCAAATCAAGTAGCGGAATTCCTTCCAGTAGCTCATCAATAACATCATATACCCTATCCTGTCCCATCTGATCACGCATCACGTCAAGCTTTGTAAGAACCTTATTCAAGACAGAACCTTCACGGGTGTTTGTCGCAACAAGGTTGAATACATGAACATCATCTTTCTGTCCGTATCGGTGTATTCGTCCCATTCTTTGCTCAAGTCTATTGGGATTCCAGGGAATGTCCCAGTTAATCAGATACCGGCAGAACTGTAAGTTAATCCCTTCACCAGCGGCATCTGTAGCAACCATTATCTTGGCTCGATTACGAAAATCCTGCTGACTCTGTTTACGCCTGTCAACATCCATACTACCATCTATCGTTGTAACGATATAGCCCTTGTCAGCGAGGCGTTCAGCAAGCTTTTTCAGAGTATCTTTGTATTCAGTGAATATGATTAGCTTCTCATCATCTTTACGAATTATATCATTAGAATCAAGGACGGATAATAACTCGCTAAACTTAGCTTCATTATGGTTACGAAGAGATTCTGCAAGTTCAAGCAATTCCTTGAGTTCGTCACGTTCCTTCTCAACTTCATTCGGATCATCGCTGAGAACCTGACGGAATATACGTTTGTCTATCTCATCCCTTTGTTGTCCGTCCAATTCGTCATATTCCGCTATGTTGGATGGTATATCTTCTCCGTTACCATGTAGAAGTTTCTTCTTCTCAACCGGTGTGCGTCTAGGGTCACGCAAAATCTCCAGAACTTCATTGATTGCATTAAGGCGATTCTGTAATGTGCAGGTTATAGCATAGATACTACTTGCAAGACGTCGCTGCATAACCATTAGAGTCAGTTCAACATTACGGTTTCGCTTGGCTTTCGCTTCTTTACGTCTTGATCTAACATACTTGGTAACAGCATTATAAAGCTCAAGTTCCTCCGGTGTTAGTTCGTAACCTGCCGTCTTTGTGAATCGCTTCTTAAACAGAGGCTGTTCATCCCAATCCACAATCTCCTCCTTTAACCTGCGGAGGAAGAAGCGATTGCGCGCTTCACTGATTTTGGATTCACTATCAAAGGATTCTGTCTGTGTAGAATATGTGGCAACTGCTTCATGAATACGCTTTGTAACGAGTTCGTCCTTCTGGAATAGATCGGGGTCTAGTAACATAAGCAGACGGCGGAACGTGTCTTTACGTCCTCTGTGTGGTGTTGCGGTAAGGAACAGCAGATGGTCAGTTCGTGGAGTAAGGGCTTCAATGGCTTGATAGCGATCGCTTCGTTCTACCTTTGTGCCATACTCAAATGCTGACAGCTTATGTGCTTCATCTACTACTACGAGATCCCATTGGGTCTCTTTAGCAGCATTAAGACATCCCTCATGCCTTGCTATGAAATCTATAGAAGTTATGAAGAAGCCGTCATCAGATCGGACAAATTGCGTTGGGTCTGATTCAAATGATGTGCGGTTTATCAATCGGAAGTTTAGCCCAAACTTGTCTCGCATCTCATCTTCTTGCCATTGCTTTGTTAGTCCACCGGGAGTGATGATTAATACTTTACTAATAACACCACGGAAGAGAAGTTCCTTAATGAGTAATCCAGTCATAATGGTCTTGCCTGAACCTGTATCATCAGCAAGTAGGAATCTTATTCTTGGGAGTGGAAGGAGATAGCGATAGACTGCCTCAACTTGGTGTGGAAGAATGTCCACCACACTTGAATTAACAGCAAACAGAGGATCAAATTGATAAGCGATCTTAATACGTTGAGCCTCAACACCTAATAAGAAAGATTCTGGGTCACCATCATAAGTATAATCAGCACCGCGTATTTTAATTAGACCAGCTATCTCATCTTCGCTCAATGGACGTTTAATCTCACAGCGAGATTTAATGCCGATACCAACTATTAATGTTTTGTTTCCAAATGTTGTGATACGTCGGATTTCGACGTGTTCATCAGGTTCTAGACCTGTTACAATATCGCCGGGTTTGAGATCAATGGTTGGCATATAATACCCCTTATATACAATGTTATGTTAAACAAGCTAGGGATATAATACATTTTCACAATATAAATGTCAATGATATTATGCTACAACGATTTTTCGTCAACAAAGTCTCATATAAACAATTTCCTGATACTATTAGTGTTCTATTATCTAACACCGGCATTATAACTTTTTGTCTCTTTGAGATCAATGTTAAATTTAACGTTGGGTTTATAGGGGGTTGGGTAACGGTTATAGGGTGCGCATGTAACTTATGGCAGGTTGCCCCGATTATGAAGTGAGTTTGTGGGTTTCATATTGGAGTTATAGTTTTTCGTAGTGAAGTGCAGGCGGTTCTCATATATGTCTGAGGTTATATTGAGGGAGTCTGTTGGCATGACTTTATCCTACATACAAGTTCTATGTTATTTTATAGGAGTAATATAGGGAACTTCGCAACATGTATGATGCCAACCTGCCACAGGTATAATCGCCTGGCACATCACACTAACAGTTGCCCTTCATAACCTACGAGTCCCATCAGGTAATTTATTAATCGCTGGATTTATAATCAAGTAGAGTAGACTGCCAATTTGTAAGAGTTATGATTATGTAGCAGTTGTAGCAAAGGATGATAAAGCCTTGTCGTATCTAGCTTTTGATAAAATTGCGTAAGTCCTATTATGAATCAACCTGCTTTTATTCAGGGGTAAATTTGTTGTCAGTTGAGCCAAATTTAGTTGATTATTTTTTGCTTGACATTGTAAGTCTTTCACGGGAATGACATTTTGCGTGTGTTTGTCATTCCCGTGAAAACGGGAATCCATTCCTACGCTATTACCCGATTATTTATTTAACCTTCATATTAGTCCGCAATAGCTGGGTTCTGAATAACAAGTTAGAATCAATATTAAGCTCCTTAGCTATGCGTTTCGAGTTAGTTACTCGTGCATCATAATATTTGCTGAAGGTTTCGATTGGAAAAGTACGAAGATCAGATATTATTGGTAGCATTGGTTTTGGTGGCGGATTGATAAGCGCCTGAATTATGTCAATCTTTTCTTGTGCCTGCTTCGCTTCCTTAATATTAGGAGCGACGTAAGTGAAATATTTCAGTTTTATAATGGCTTTATCCCCAATGGGACGCAATTCTTCTAGGGTCGCACCAGATTTTGCCTTATCCATTACATCATTATATCCTTGTTCTCCTTCTGTATTGGCGACTTCAGGTTTTACAAGCTGGATTTCCTTTCCTAAAACACTGGCAAGCGCAGCATTATTAAAGAGAAAAATACCACTAACTACGAAGAATCCCACAATAATAATCCCCAGTGTTACTTGCAGAAATATCTTTCTTGGAATTATATTGCGCCATGCGAGTATGCCAATAACCAAAAGAACAATTATATCAAGAATGAGTATACCAGCTTTTACTATCTTCTTTGTGAAAGAATCTATAATAATCAACTTACTCGTTTTTCCTTTATCTTCTATGCGTGCAGCGCTTTCTTTAAGTTGCTTAATTGCATTTTGCATTATTGTGTCAAGTTGATTAAGCCGATCTTTGATCTCATC
>Ga0247841_10003917_pt1 | contig 26581 bp, 37 predicted proteins | sample LaCruzMarch2015__2_FD_192410 | JGI IMG/M metagenome (GOLD analysis project Ga0247841, IMG submission 192410) | Freshwater microbial communities from meromictic Lake La Cruz, Castile-La Mancha, Spain - LaCruzMarch2015_18m | ecosystem: Environmental > Aquatic > Freshwater > Lake | place: Spain... | reverse complement strand
TGGATACATTTCTAATAATCTCCAATAAAAAAACAAAAGAGATGTTCGGTTTCTTCTCGTCGATTTTTAATTTCTTCTTTAGCTTTTCAATTTTATCTTTAAACTCCCCAATAACTTTCAAATCAACTTTAGTTTCAAATGACCGCAATTCATCAATCATTGAACTAATTTCTCTAAGAACATTTAATTCCTCTTCAGATTTTTTTGCATATTTATTATAATGCCTTATTGAATCGCCAATATCTTCAAGAATAGAAATTTTTTCATACTCTAGAAAAGTTTTTTGATTCGGAGAAAAATGCAAAGCCAAACTTCTTTCAACAAAAAAAGCCAATCGGTTTATTTCCATATCGAACTGATAAATTTCTTCACGAGAAGATTTTTTCTCAATAACTTTTTCTATTAAATTTGTCAGCTTCCAATATATCTGATGCTCGGCCTTTTTTATTGTTTCTTCATTTGTATTTCCAATATCGATTACCCTCAAACTATTTTTCGTACTGTCGATTATTTCAAATCCGGGACTATTTCCAACAATCTCTTTCATTTTTCCAATTTGCCCACCAACATCCGAAATAGAAATATCTTTCAATCCAAAACGATACATCCCAATGAAACTCCCAATCGCAGCAAGCTGCGGGGTATCTACGACGAACCAAACTCAAATAGACTTAATTGACTAGGATTTCTTCCTTGTTCTAAAACGTATCTTTTAACTTGTTCCAATGCTCTTCCATCACCAACGGTATCAACATGTCCACCATCACTCCAAAACTCTCCGCCCCATAACTCTTCCTCTTTTAATTTAGGAAATTTCTTAAAAACCTGAATTGCGAGGATACTCTTGCAAATTTGCATAATTCTCGACGGAGAATACTTGGGGGCTCCACGAACTAAGATATGGACATGATTTTCCTCATGCCCAATTGCATCAAATTTAAAATAGTATCTCTCTTCAATACCTATACAAATCTCTTTCATAAATTCAAACATCTCATCGGTTATCAAACTTTTTCTAAACTTTAAAACAAAAACCATATGATATCGAATTCTATAAGTGCAATGAGGTGCGTGCATCACTTCCATATGGTTCTAGAATCCTTTTGCTATTAAAAACTATCGCAGCAAGCTGCGGGGTATTGACCCAGAACGGGAATAAAATGACAAGACACATAAGTTCAGAAACACATGAAGATGATGATTTTGATATATACAAAACAGACATTCGTATAAATGATGGTTGGGGATATGAGGGCCAAGTTCAAGGAATGGGGAACACATCTCAAGAAGCTGAAGAAGAAGCATCAAGAAGACTCGAACAATGGAAAGAAGATCACCCCGAAAGTGGTGGAAACGAGTCGGGTGGTGGAGAAGAATCGAGCGGAGGAAGTTTCTGCTTCCTTACTAGCGCCTGTTGTGAAGCAATGGGGCTGCCAGATAATTGTATGGAGTTAACCCTACTGAGAGAATTTCGCGATGGTTTTCTTGCAAAACAGAGAGATGGAAGAAGACTAACTCGAGATTACTATCGTATGGCCCCAATAATTGTAAGAAGAATTAATGCCTCCCCAAATAGAAAACAGCTGCATCACCAAAATTATTATAGATTAGTAATTCCGACGATAAAATTGATTCTATTGGGAAGACCAGAAGATGCAAAGGCTCACTACGGAAAGCAAACCGAAGAGTTGGGAAGATTATTAAGAGTGCCTTATGAATAAATTAATTTATTAAATAATTTTTACTTTTTTATTTTTTCTCTTAACCCCTCGTTACTTTCTTATCGTTTCACAATCCTTAAAAACTTTAAACACCTACTTATTACATGAGAGATTTAAAAGTAGGCGACGTAATGTCCCGCGATTTTGTTTCAGTCAAACCCGATACTTCTTTAATTAGCTGTGCCGAACTAATCGTAAAAAATAAAATTGGTTTCTTAATAGTTTCAAAGAACGGCGAACTTTCTGGAATTCTAACCGCGCGAGACATTCTCTGGACCATTACAAAAATGAAAAATAAAGACACTCTGAAGTTTACAGAAGCCGACGACGTAGCAACAAAAAACCCAAAATTTATAACTCCTGAAAAAACCGTCGAGCAAGCGATTTTAGAAATGCGCCATTTTGGCGTCGACAGAATGCCAATTGTGGAAAAGAATAAAGTCGTCGGCGTTATCTCCCTATACTATCTGATAAAAATGGATCCAGACCTTATCGATGAACTCGAAGAAAAAAAGATTTAATTAAAAAACAATTCAAAGATAGTTTTAAAAATCCCTCATTCCTCAAATATCTGAAAAGAGATGGCAGAAAAAGATGTAGTCTTCGAGAGCAAGTTGAAATCAAGCCTAATTTTTGATCTTAAGAATACTTACCAGTTTGCTTATGAATGGCTTCAAAGTGAGCAATATGACACGCTGGAAAAAGAATATAGCGAAAAAATCGGCGCCAGCTCAAAAGAAGTCGAAATAAAATGGGAATCACTAAGAAAACTTTCAGATTATTTTAAATTCCAGATAGATTCAAGTTTCAGAATTTTGCGTTTAACTGAAGTTGAAGTCAAGGACGAATCTGGAAAAGTCAGCAAAATGAATAAAGGTGATTTCGAATTAAAAGTCAAAGGAACTTTAATAAAAGATTATGACAACAAATGGGTTCAAAACAACTGGTCAAAATTCTATCGAGGAATTTACGAGAAATATGTGATTCCATCGAGAGTGAAGCAATATGAAGATAAACTATTCGTAGAATGCGATACTTATCTCGCACAAATGAAATCTTATTTGGATTTAACCGGTAAGAAATAATCAGATAAATTCTAAACCTTTTTAACCCCCAAATTCTTTATCAAATCATGAAAGACTTTAGAAACCGCCAGACAATGATGATGAGAAGTCCGGTAAAGAAAAATACTAACATAAAACCTTACTGGAAAACAATTGAAACCATAATTAACAAGGCAGATATAATCTTAGAAATAATCGATGCCAGACTACCGGAAATTTCCAGAAATGTAAATCTTGAAGAAATGATTGAAAAACATGGCAAGAAAAAGATTTTCATCGTAAACAAATCAGACTTAGTTTCGAAAGAAGTCGTCGAAAAAGTAACAAAAGAATTAAATGATATTTCTCCCGCAATTTTCGTCTCTTCAACAAACAAACTTGGATTCAAACTTCTCCGCTCAAAAATTTATCAGCTCGCTTACGAAATAAATAAAACCAAAGATTCTAAGGAATCAAAGTACAAATCAAAAATAGTCGTCGGCGTCGTAGGTTATCCCAACGTCGGTAAATCTTCAGTAATTAACGCTCTCGCATTCAGCAAAAAAGCCCCTGTATCAGCAAAAGCCGGAACAACCCACGGAGAACAAAAAATAAATATTACAGAAAAAATTCAGGTTCTTGACAGCCCAGGAGTAATTCCAGTTTTAGAACAAGATGAAATTCGCCATGGCCTAATCGGCGCGCGAAATCCAAACAAAATAAATAATCTTGAAAGATTGGCCGAAACAATTATTGCAATGTTTCTAAAACACAATAAAAAAGCAATGGAAGATTTCTATAAAATAAAAATTGAAAGTACAGAAACATACGAAATTCTTTTGGAAATCGGAAGAAAAAAGGGGCATCTAAAAAAGGGCGGAGAGGTAGAAGAAAACCGAACTTCGACGGCAATTATCGACGACTGGCAAAAAGGAAAATTAAAATTATAAATTTATTTTTTCAGATCGGCTATTAACTTATCTAAAACAGAATAGACATTATGCGGATAATCATTATCTTCGGTATTATTCCAGCCCATTAAAACTGCCGGCTTATAACTCGCAAAATTTTTTCTATATTTCTCAATATTTTTTATAAAATCAATAATTTGCTCTTTGCTCGGATTCTCCAAAAATTTTCCAAGTCCGATTTTGTCTAAAATAATTGCATTATAAATCTGCTCAAATTGTCTTTTTAACGGAACAGCCAAATACGGTTTTTTCAGATAAATTGCTTCCCCGATAGAAGTAAAACCCGAAGTCGAAATAAATGCTTTGCACTTTCTAAAATCCTCCAAAAAATGTTCTCTCTTTTTAAAAACAAGATTTCCATCAATTTTGTTTATATCATAGCCATAAATGATAAATTTTTCATTTATTTTTTTCAGCTCGTTAATCAAAGCAGAATTATCTCTCGATAAATAAACAACTATTTTCCCATTATGATTAAATTTTAATTTTCTAATCTCTTCTCGTATAATTGGAGAAACCACCGTCGTAGACTCTTTTTTGTTTACCTTCTCAATATCACAAAATGAAAGAATAACTTTATGACCAGAAAAAGGAACAATTAATTTAATTACAATCTTCGCAAGAATATAGTCTTTATAATATTTTTTAGGAAAATCAACCTGCGAGCAAGTAAGAATATTTTGATTACTCAAGGATATAAGCGGCAATTTCTTCAAAAAAGCAATAACCGGAACCAAAAACTCCATATCGGAGATACAAATATCTGGCTTAAACTCTCTTACTATTTTATTAATTTTTTTCAAGGCAAAAATATCTCTTGACAAATTAAAAAAATTGTGAGCAACAGTTTTACGGTATCTTATTCTACCATTTTCATAAACTGCACTAAGCCCAGACACCTCGACGACATCAAACCTATCTTTAAGTATTTCATAAGCCTGCCCATAGGTAATAATTTTAACCTTGTGACCCTTGCTTTCTAAATGTTTTACAATTGAAATAGCGTGTGAAGAATGTCCATAACCCTCACCACAAACACCATATAATATGTTCATGTATAAGCAAGAGATAATAGATTTAAAAAATCATTCTTTTTCTTCAAAAAATTATATTTATAAACATAACACTGTTCGAATAGAAATGAAAAAATCTGTAATTTTCGGAGCAACAGACTCTAAATTTGGAGATTTCACCATAAATCACTGGCTAAAGTCACTAAAAGAAAACGTCAATCTTTCCAATACAGAAATAGTTATTCTAGATTATGGGATGAATGAAGAACAAATTTCAAAATTAAAAGAACAGAAGGTAATTATAAAAAAATGCGTTAGAAACGGCCATGTTACCATCATAAGATATAAAGATATGAAAGATTTTCTTAATGAAACTAAAAACAGATATGACCAAGTTTTAGCAACGGACGCTGGAGACATTATCTTTCAAAGTGATATTAGTGAATTATTTAATAAAGATAAAACAAATTTTAGGGTAGTTTGCGAAACATACAATATTTTTAATTTTCATAATATTTATTCAAAAGGAATGTTTATCGAAGAGGATATTAAAAATATGAAAGAATTGCTTAAAGACAGAAAAATGATTAATGTAGGGATTATTTTTGCCCCTGTAGAAGAATTTTTAAAAATTTGTGATAAATTTAACTCTATCTTAATAGACAAAACAAAATTCGGACCGGAACAGGTGGCTTTAAACTATATACTATATCGGGATGGAAATTTTAAAGAGATTGAAGAAAAATATAATTATGTTATTTCAACCGCAGCAAATGCGTTTAAGATAAATGACGGGAAATTTTATTCAAATGGAGAAATAATCCACATAGTGCATAACACCGGATGGAAATCTTTCTTAAGACCTGTAAAAAACTTCGGTTATGGAAAAGATTTTAATAAAGTTAAAAAAGGTTATCTTCTTGCCCTGCGAACGATGGCCAAAACAAAAAAAATATTAAAGATTCCTTTGTAAAATGAAAATCGCAATATTTACCGACACATTTCTTCCAAAAACCGACGGCGTAGTAACCGCGACGGTAGATTTAGCAAAAGGCTTGGCTAACCGAGGACACAAAATTTTTATAATTGCCCCGCGAGCAAAAATAAACGAAGAATTTAGTTACCAAAATATCTTTGTGAAAAGAGTTAACTCAATCCCGGCATTTTTTTATGAAGATTTTAAATTCACCTCCCCATTAAACCCCTCTATTCTTAAATTAATCAAAGAAGAAAAAATTGATATAATTCATTTTCAAACACCAATTACTCTCGGATTTCAGGCAATATTAATCGCCAAAATTTTAAAAAAGCCATTGGTTGGAACGTTTCACACTTTTTTTGGCGACCCGCAATATCTAAAACATGTAAATATGGACTATGATTTTGTAGAAAAAATGTCTTGGAAATATTCTAAATTTTTCTATGATAAATGCGACTTGGTAACCTGTCCGTCCGAGCAAACAAAAAAAGAACTGCAAGCTCATAATTTCATCAGACCAATAAAAGTTATTTCAAACGGAATAAATCTAAAGCAATTTGATAATTCCAAATCAAAAGAAGTGAAGAAAAAATATAATAACGGAAAAACTCTTTTATTCGTCGGAAGAATAGCTCATGAAAAAAATCTTTTATATCTCTTAGACTGTTTTAAACCGGTAGTTAAAAAAATTCCTTCAACAAAATTAATTCTTATCGGAGACGGTCCTCAGATGCGGGAAGTTAAAGATAAAATAGAGCAGCTCAATTTAGAAAAAAATGTAATCTTAACAGGAAGAATAGAGCATGATAAATTGATAAAATCGTCTATATTCGGAGCATGTGATTTATTTGTAACCGCATCGACAACGGAAAATCAACCAATAACCGTATTGGAGTCTCAGGCAAATGGATTACCCTGCGTTGCAGTTAATGCCAAAGGTATGCCGGATTTAATAAAAAATAATTACAATGGATTTTTAATAGAAGAAAATGACAAAAAAGCTTTTTCAGATGCAATAGTCAAAATACTTTCTGATAAAAAGTTATATAAAAAAATGAGAACAAACACGTTAAAAGAAATAAAAAAACATGATTCAAAAAAAGTTATAAAAGAGTGGGAAGAAGTTTACAAAGATTTAGCATCTTCTTCCAAAAACCATCATTCTAATTTTCTTGAATAAAAGAGGGGCTAAAGAAAAAACAGTCAACAAACCAGAGGCGACGAAAAACTGCCAGGACCATAAAGTTTTTAGTGTACTCATAAAATAAACGGTAATAAGAATTCCCGGAATAAAACCAAAGAATGTTCCCCAGAAAAAATCTCTGAACCTAATCCTCGACAAACCAGCAAAAATATTTATCAGTTCGAAAGGAATAAAACCAATCAATCTGAAAATTAATATTGCCCAAAAGCCGTGCGTTTTAAACCAATAATCATAATGCTTGAACTTTTCACTTTTGGAAAACTTATCCTCAAAATACTCTCGGCCAAAATATCTTGAAAAGAAAAAAAGCATTACCGAGCCAATCAGAAGTCCGGCCCAGCTCAACAAAAAGGCAAGATAGTAATTTAAACTAAGCGACGCGATTGCAACCGGAACCTGAAATATAACACCTAAAAAAGAACTTATAACCAGCATAATAAAAATAATCAGCAGCGAACAGTTTCCAAACTGTTTCGGAAAATCAATCAGGTCCTGAATAGAATAATCAAAATAAAAATGTAAAATAAATAATCCCAGCACCAAAATTAAGAACAACGCAAAAACAAAAAACTTAGCTATCTCTATTTTCCTCGAACTAATTTTCACCCCTTTAATTTTTTCCATATGATTATGAATATAAATCCCCCCACCCAGAGAATATTAATTCTGCTACAAGCGGGTTTTTTTATCGTCGAGCCTCATTTTTTATTTTTTAGCCCGATCGAACTTATCATTTAAATTAAAACTGAAGAGAATTTATGTTTTTAAGATTATCGGAATGAAAAAGAATTTAAGCGGTAATCAATCTCTTTTTTTCTGATTGACAAACACTAAAAGAAATAGGAAATCCTGCTTTCTTGTATTGATTTTGAACGGCACAGAACATAGAGTAAACTTCTTTTGACATATTTGCTTCTATAATTTTCTTAGATGAATTCTGCTTTCTCTTCAAATATTCGTCTGCACATGAACGCGAAATAAAATTCACACCCGAAAAATCTAAGGCAATCTCTTCTTCTTTCAGATGACTTATCTTTTCGAAAAATAGAGATATTGTATTTCGGGTAAAAATGTTATTGCCAAACTCATTGCTCAACAAAACTTTAGTGACCATAATTAATTTCAGCAAGTAAACTATATAAACTTTGTGAGTAAGTGCCTCACACTTTAGAGTGGCTAAGCTATCTTCTATCTAGATAAGGATAAATATTGATTTCCTTCTTAGGAGTCTTAAGTCTAAAATATAAAAGAGTTCCCTCTAGTCCGACGCTGTCAAAATTATAAAGTAGAGGTTTCTTACTAGGTTCAACAATAATTGATCCTTTTCTAGAGATAACATGCAACTCTCCTTTTATTCCCTCGATGGTTATATCTTTACAAGACCTTAATCCATACGCTCTCATTTGTTCATCTTTCTTAGTGGTTACCTCACCAGAAATAGCTTTCAATATAGCGTCAGAATCTTGACTAAAGAGGATATGATTTTTTTCAAATAGTAAGGGTATACTGATTCCGTTGTCTAATACGGCTATGTCAAGATATTCTTTCTTCGGATAATACTGAGCCATCATAGAAGCGAGAGTAAATTGTGAATGCTGATCTATATTGTCTGAAAGCTCACCAATAATATACCGGACACTGTCGCCAAACTCTTTAGGAATTTTGTCTCCCATTTTATCAAGAAGTTCATTAGCTTCTCTATTAACCTGCTTTCTGTCTTCTGGATTGTTGAAGAAATGTTTTATCGAAACATAAGTATTTCCATCTATTTTTTTGCCTAATGGAAATCCAATATCCGAAAGCCATTCTTTTACTTCCGGATTCTCTGGCGGAAGATATTTAATTGAAGCCCCTTGATTTTGCACTTCAATTATCTTTCCACTGATTAAAATTGCAGAGCAGGGCAAAATCCAAGAAACTTCGGAAAAATCGAGAGTCACTTCCTCTCGTTTTGTAAATGCCTCTTCAATCTTTTTCGCTATTTCCAAAGATTCTTTAATCTGATTAATTGGATTATCCTCTCGAGACAAAGTGACCTTTATTACCATAAAATATGTGGGATTTAAGTCTATTTAATACCTGCGGTTTTTTCAATTTCTCTCAAACATAAAATCTTTAGTAGCTTAGTTTTCAAGAAGAAAATATACTAACTTCTTGTTGTGGAAATAACTCTTTGATAATGCTCTTTCTCTCAAAAGCTTCAACAACTTGAATATAGCACAAGGTAGAACGGCAAAAATAATCTCTATGTCTTAACATTAGCGCAGTTCGTCTTATGTCCTTTGTTTTTGAATAAACAAACGTGCCGTAGCTCGCTCTTAAGGAATAGAGAGACAAGTTCGCGCGGTTTAATCCTTGCTTATCGGTGTAGCTTATTTTATATAGCTCGGCTTTTTTAATTGCGTCTCTAAACACTTTAGCGATATGGCTTCGGTCAATATGGTTTATTACATTATTATTCCTTACTGGAAAAAGCCAGTCTGTTTCTTTGAAGAATTTATTTTTTATGATAATATAGCTATAAAGCATTTCAACAATAAAGTCGGGAAGATCAACATTATCTTCATGCCTCTGTTTATTTGCTTGAGCGGGAATATAAAGCATTTTCTTATTAAAGTCAACATAAGAGACTTTGCAGGCATAACTTTCCATAGGACGCAATCCGCAATAATACATTAGATTTAAACAAATCACATTTCTTAATCGGGAAAATTTTTGTTTTTGTGTTTTGACATTTTCTTCGTCTAAAATAATTCTGATAACTCTATCGAACTCTTCTTTAGTTAATATTTGAGGTAATCGCTTAGGCACTCTTGACATTTTGTTGATCCTTATTTTGATTTATTTGGGTAAAATATAATTCCCGCAAAAGCTTCAACTCTGTTGCATTTTCGCCATTTGTTAATAGAACTAATCTCGGAGAAATAATAATCTTGCACTCTTCACAAATAAAAACAAATCTTTCATTTACGAGTTCACCGTCGTAGTTTTCCTTAATGAACCTCTTAAGCTTTAATTCCTTTTTGCAATATTGACAATCCATTTTTATGCCACCATCTCGATATTACCTATATAGGTAGGTATGAGTATTTAAATCTTACTCATATAGGGAAAGATTTATATACTCCTCTCCCCCTCACTGTAGGGTATGAGTAGATACTCAAAAAGAAATAATAAAAAAGAGGAGAAAAAATGCCAACAGAAATGATATTTATTGACACTTATGTCTGTGATAAATGCGGACATAATTGGGTTAGCAAACAAAAAAATAGCATTAAAAATTTAAGCTTGCAATCATGCAATAAAATTTCTAAAGAGATGAATAAGAACGAAAAAAACTTTGAAAAGACTCAAGAGTTCAAAAAGAAATACAATCTCAAAGAACCAAAGATATGCCCGCATTGTAAAAGCAAAAAGTGGAATGAAAGCAAAACAATCGGGGGCATAGACAAAGATATGATTAAAGCGATAGAAAAAGCCAAAGGAAAAGAATGCGCAGATAGTGTTCGTTGCAGAATTGACAAAGATTTTCATAAGAAAAAAGTTCTTGAAGAGATTGATAGACTAAAAAAAGAAATAGAAAACCATATATTAAAAGCTAAGCTAACAGCGAACGCAATCAAATCGGGCGAAGCTTATCTTAAAGAGCTAGAGAAAGAGTTGAGCGATCTAAACAAAGGTTAGTTTTTTATCGGTCTTGCTCCTCAAAAATTTTATAGTCATAACCCATCGCTTGCGCAAACTTTTCGAGTTCAAGTTTCTGATTTTCCGGGTTCTGATCTATTTTTGAAACTCGGCAGTAGATTGCGGTTTTCACAATCCCTCAACTCTATTATTTAAAAATATCTTTAAGTTCTTCAAAACTTTCAAGTTCTGGCAGATTATAGTTCCATTTCTGAAAAGGCGTTTGTTGTTGAAAATTCTATTAAGACAATAAACAACACTTCCATCAGGATTTTTGAACGGCACTATTTCAAATCCCAGAGCGTCATCTCGGATTATTTCATCTTTAAGCATTATTCCTTTTCCCATTGTTGTTTATACACTCTTTCTATAGATGTCTATAGCTCATATATTTATTTCCCCCTTATTCCTGATTGATTTGATATTTTCTTTGTTTGCTCAAACATTCTAACTTTGTTTTTTGTTTCAACCTTCTGTTTCAACCCAATCTGATCTATTTTTGAAACTCGGCAATAAATTGCTGTTTTCATTGAACCTTATCCCGAATACCTTATCCCGAATAGGTTTCATTGCATTACTTTAAATATATAATTTGTTTTTTAATTGTCAGTTAAAAATAACCAATAAAAAACATAGTAATCTCTTTGTTTAGCAATTAGATAATTTGTAAACAAAAGCTGGAGAAGGATTTTTCTTATTGTTGTTTTTGTCATAATAGTAAACCAGCTTTGCTATCTCTCGGATTGTTAAACCTTCATCTTTCAGTTTTCTAATTTCTTCTTTTAATCTGTCTGTTTGAATAGATTTTCTTCCCCAATTTTTTCCTTTGTAAGATTTTGTTTTTTGTCCCTCTTCTTTTCTTATTGCAAGTTTGACGCGCTCGGATTTAGTTTTGCTTTCTCTATAAGCTCTTTGAAATTCTAAACCTCTTATAATCTTCTCAAGAAATTCAGAGATAGCCTCGCCGATAAATCCTTGTTGCTCTTTTATTTTTGATATGCTTTGAACTAACTCACTCCACATATCGCCTTTGACTGCATTAACATCAACGCCGTAAATAAGGTTTAACTTCTTCACGAGCTTGAGAACTTCTTCTTCGGGCTGTCTTGAAAAGCGATCCATATTCCAAACAACTATATGTTTGAAGTCTCCTCTCTCTGCGCGCTGAATCATGTCTTGAAACTTTTCTCTTTTGCTTTCGTCTTTGAAAGCTGAAGCTTGCTCTTGCAATCTGTCGATGATCTCCCAGCCTTTAGACTTGCAAAACTCCTCACACTCTTTTATCTGAAGCTCGGGGTTTTGTTCTGTCGTGCTTACTCGATTGTAGATTATTGCTTTATCTGACATTTTGTTATTTTAATGTTTTGTTCAACTTAATCTCTTTACTGTGGGCAAATTGTGATTAATAAGATATACTTAATAGGTTTGATTATTTATACTCCATATGTATACTTTTAAATTAAAACACATTTTCTTGATTATTCTTTGCACCCCTCTTTTTAGAGATTTCTTTTAATCTATTACGCCAATCTCCAACAAAACTATACAGAACAACACGCCCATATTGTTCTGCTTTGAATATTCTTGCTTGCACTAATAAACCTAAAACCCTGCTCGTAGTATCCCAGCTAAAACCAATTTCTCTAACAAAATCAGCAATACATAATCTTTTATCTCGAGTGCCGGCATTTTCTAATAATTTAATAGCCCTGTCTAAAATATTGCTTTGTTTAGCTGTTAAGTATCTCCAACCATTCCCTATTTGAAGAGTTAGCTTAAAATTTTTGTCAATTTCCATATAAGTCATTCTCCCCGCTTTCGCTTTCTTCAATTTCTTCGTTTTGTTTATTAAATATAGTGACTTCTGCTTTTGCAACCTGTAAATCTTTATTTTCTTCTATCTCTTTATCCTCTCGTGTTTGTGTTGTTTCTAATAATCTTTGAGTGTCATATCCACTCCTTAAAGCGTCACAGATTTTAGACAAACATTCTTTTAGTTCAGAATTATTATATATTTCAGAACCCTTATAACCTTCTTTCCAATTATCTCTTGCGTATTGTAGAATTTTAAATTTAATCTCGGATTTAAGTAAAGTATTAGGGATAGCCTTATTTAATTCAGCTTTGATTTTTATGACTTCTTGAGGAGAAAATCCATAAATATTTCTATCACTCCTATCACTAAATTTTTTTATTAAAATCTCTTCAAGAATATTCAGGGTTTCTAATTCTCTATTGTCAAGGTTTCTAACCATTTCAGATTTATATTGTTTGATTAATTTGCCTTTCTTCTCTTCAACTAATTTTCTTATCTTGTTTCTTTCTTGCTTTGCTATCTCGTTAATTTCTAAGAATGTTTGTTTTGAATGTTCTGCTATTTGATTAAGTTCTTCTTGCAACGCTTCGCTTTTCTTCTCATTCATTTCTTCATAATCCTTTTTTAATTGTTCAAGAGTTTTAATGATATCGTTTATCTTGCCTCTATCCTCTTTGGACATAAAATATTTATTTAGGCATTTATAGAAGTTTGAAGATAACTGTGTCTTGCCTTGTTCATTTATATCAAGCAAATCTTCAAACTCAATTAAGTTCTTTTCTCCTTCTCTAAAAAATTTCTTTGTAAATACCATTTGTTTTTTTATTATATTTTATTTTTAACTATAAAGCCACAGAAAATAACTTGTGGCTAATCTTCAAATTGTTCGCAAAATTGCTTGTCAAACATTAAAAAAATACTTAATTCGCTATCTAATTCTTGTATAGCTGTTGCAACATTCCAAATCATAAATTCGGGATGTTTAAATATAAAATTACCTATTGCTACTTTAAGCTCTTCGTTAAATTGGCTCTTTAAATAACCCACATTACAATCTAAACATAATCCATCTTTCATATCTGAAATAACTTTTTTCTTATTGCAACCGCTACAAACAGCTTTTTTAATGTTATCTTTTTTTCTTTTTTCCATTTTTTAGCAAACCTCCTTTCACTTTTTTCAACGGTTTCAAAATTTCATTATTGCTATTCTCTTTGATTTCCTCGTAGGTCATTTGATCTCTACACGCCCGCTTATAGACTTGATAGCCACACTTTAAACACTTTCCAATAATCAAATGAGAGTTGTGCAAGCTCCACTCAGGAAAAGCTATTTCAACAAAATCATCACAACTCCAACAATATGTTTTCATAATCCTAACCCCGTGAGATTTTTGGCAAGCTCTATTATTCGGCTTATGCTCATTATTTGACTTATGTTTGTGCTGTTTACTATGGGACTCATCACGGGAGTCATTATTGTTTTGTTAGTTGCTTTCTCTGTAAGCCAGATAGACATAGGCTTTCCAAAAACGAAAAAATCAAAAATAAGGCAAGCTATGTAAATAAGAACTATAATCCAAACAAATCCTCTTTTATTCATTTAAGACTCCTATCCGCCCGAGCTTCAAGATTTCGTCTCGGCAAGATTTACACACATTAAAGATTAAGCCAACCCCTATAAATAATACAAAATATGCACAATTCTCGCAGATTGATTTATTGCAATTCCAACAGCTATCGATTCCCCTACGTCCACACTCCTCGCAAGCCTTAAACTGCTGTTTTCCTATGCAGAAAGCAAGAGAATTTCTTATAGGGCTATCTATGAACATAGACTCTTTTGCCAGATTATATTTTGAAATGAAAACTCTCTGTCCTTCTAAGACACAGCGAACGTCCGAATTTATTTTTACCATATTCGAATCACCTCTTGTCTTTTGCACTGAATAAATCTCGATCTGCAATGCTTACAGAAATAAATGTTAAGATGGATTCTGAAGCCTGATATGAACTCTATAACTATATCGCTTTTTCCGATTTTGTGAGCCGAGCCCGAGCAGTTAGGACAGATCATTTTTTATCTCCAAAAATTTAATTGATTGTAAATAAGAACAAAGTTTTATTCCGGTTTCGGCAAGTTGCGGGCTTAAATCATATTGATTCGTAAGCTCTTCAAAACTAACGCCATCAAAATTAAGCAAAGCCGATTCTAGAATAAAGCAAAAGGAAGTTTTATCCATCTTGAGCCTCCGCGTTTTGTTTTTCTAGAAATTCTTTAATTCCGGTTTTTGAGAAATCAATAATCTCCTTCCCACAAACAAGCGTCATGTCTGTCAGAGTGTCAGAAGTCTTTTTTTTAGATATGTCAGGTGTCAGAAAGGTGTCAGTATACCATTTATTTATTTTATCATCGGTAATCTTACGCTCTGACACCTCAGACACTATTTTTTTAATATTTTCTATCTTCATCCATTCTTGCCTTAGCAAAATTTCACATAATTTAAAGAAAGTTATTCTGTAACCTCTTTGATTTCCTGAAGGATTTGCCTTAAAATCACTAAATCCTAAACTTCTCATCAAAATACCTATCCTGATATTGTTTACTTTATAGTCTGACGGAGAAAGTTCTGAAACAAATTTTTCTTTTATTGCTTCAGTTGAAATAAATTCTTCACCTTCAAAAGTAGAAAATAATTTGACTAAAGTTTTTGACAAAACTATTTCCCAAGAGTTTTCATCAAGAGAATCATCCCTTATGGTAAACAACTTCACTATAAAATCGCCGACTTTTTTCTCAAAGTCCACATTAACACAACGAGCCATAGCAATAATCGGTTTAGCAACAATCCACTGTCTATTAGCGAGATCATAATTATTTTTTACATCTGCCAAAGCATTCATAAAATCCTTATAATAAAATAATCCACAAATATAAGCCATTCCTCTCACGGCAGTATACTCGGAATCATTTTCTGCAGGAATCTCTATATTACCTCTTTTATCTGTTTTCGAAGCTTTAATCATTTGAAGAGGTATACTTCTTTTTTCCAAAGCGCCTTTTAGCGGTTTTATCGAACCTATCCTTGAAAATCCAGCCGGATCAAACTCATCAGTTTGATTTATATTTTTGTCATTTTGTCGCGGAACTGTGTTTCCTTTCTCATAACTTCCAGTTAAATACTCAACAAGCTCCGAATCTCCAACACTTTTCTTCTTAGAGTCATCAAAAAGTCTTTCTGCCTCTTCAATGCAGATAGTTGCTTTGTTATGATGTCTATATCTGAAAAAATTTGCAGGAGTAGGACATAAAAACTTTTTTCCATTAAAGGAAAGATTACAACTAATTTTCAAGCCTTTACTTTTGGCAGAACCGCTAATCCCCTCATGTTTTGGAATTAGAAATTTATCAATAATATCCCAGAAGTAAGTTGTCATGTCCCAAAGGGGATTAAATAAATACCAATCTTCCAAGTCAAAAACCATTCCATCATCATAACAAGCCTTGAATTTTTCAAAAATTTTATTAAAAGTATAGTCTTCTTTTTTACATTCTCCTCTACAAAATTTATTAATCAAATCAAGACTCCATCGATTTCGTTTTAAAGTCATTACAGAATCAAATTCAAAACTAAGATCATCGGGTTTTGTATTCTCTGAAATAATCTCACCATTCTCAAGAACAATCGCATTAACCTTTTCTATGTAAGTCACAAGTTTGCCTTTGCTTTTTTTCATAACTTTTTCATTCAATTTTGCTCCGTAATAACGATATTTCTGGTTATTAATTTCTATAACTCCAACTGCGTGATCTATCCTCTGAGGGATTTGTTTATCATCGAGAATAAAATTACTAAGCTTAGCTTTTATCCCTTCTTCATCTTTCTCTAAATCCCTTTCCTGCTTCAAACCTTTCACAAAAGAAAGATCATTAAAACCAGAATTTTCTTCAAGAATCGTTTTTAGATTTCCAGTTTTCCAGTGAGGACAATTTTCTAAAGCAATCAGGCATTTTTTTCCGGCTTTTTGTTTATCTGTTTTATATTCTTCGATAACCGCCCCTTTTTCTTCATTCGTTAAATCTTGATCAAACCATAAATGAATATGATAACCTCGACTTCCGGTCTTATAGACTGAATAAAATTTAAAATCTTTTTTTACCTTTTCATGAATCTCACTAAACTTTTCGGTGTCTTCAATATCTAAAACTACTTCGTTGGGTAAAATAGTTCGATTATTGACTTTGCTCAAAAATTTCTCATCACCCTGAGCTTCAAGATATTTTTTCCATTTGCTCCATTTAGGATTCTTTTCTTTGTCTAAAAATGCCTGAGCCACTTCCAAGTTTCCCCGCTGTTTATCAAAATCATAATGCAATTTATCGAGCCAAGATTTTTTATCCATTTTCTGCCTCATTTGATTGTGAAGGGCTCGGCGTTTCCGCCGAAGCCTCTTGATTTGTTTCTAATTCAGCTGATTGAGTCTCATTCCTTGTCTGTAGGGGCTTGTTTTTCGCAAAAGGTCTTAGATTTTCCATGCTTTTTTTAAGACGATTTAAAGAAGATAGCTTATGATAAGGGTTCTTTCCAAATCGGAATGGTCTCAAGGCACAATCGCAGGCACATTCTCTCCAACTCTTAAGATCTCCGCAACAACACTCATCCTTACACCTTTTCTTGATCGCTTTAAGTGGAGAGAGTATTTTTGTTGTCATTTGAGTTCCTTCATTTCAGCTTCGGAAATAAGATTAAGTTTTATGAAACGTTCACAATCTTTATGGCTGTCAAAATACTTTAAGAATTCGTTTGAAACATCCAAAATTTTTCCTTCATATCTACGTCCGGCAATATCCCAAAAAACTATAATGCTACCGACAGAAATCTTCATCGACTCAACAACCAATCCGTCAACCATTTTAAGATCAACTCGCGCAGTCAAGCGCCGAGAACCTCCACCGGTTTTTGCTTTGAAATTATCCAATCAAATTCTATGATTAAAGTTTGCGCCTCCCGAATAAGCGATTCAGAACTTTCGGATATCTTAATTATTTTTTGGTTTGTTTCCATTTTTAGGTTTTTTTCTCCAGTCATTATGACATCTCGGGCATTTTTTGGGTTTTATTTGAGACAACCATATATGACCACAAAAGTTACAGCTTAATTTTGTTCGAGTTTGAAGTATCATTTTACTATTTATTTTTTATAAAAATAAGTTTATAAACATTGTATCCTTAAAATAGGATACCTAAAAATGCCAATAATAAGAACTAATTATGAAAATAAAGTTATGAAGGAGTTTTTTGTAGATTATACAAACATTACTGATGTATGCAAAAAATTACACCCTAACGCTTTCACATCAAAAAATAACAAACATATCCCCAAACTAAAAACTTTAGGTTCTGTTTCAAATGTATTCAAAAAACTTAAAGACGCTGGTTATATAGAAGAACAAACAAAACTTAAACAAAAGGTTAATAAAAAGGGAACAAAATATTCACAACCAATTACAGCATATAGACTTAATCTAAATTTTTTCTTTGATTTCGCAAATAAAAAGCTTCCACTAAATCAAAAACTAACAAAAAAAGAAAAGAAAATTTTGAATTATCTATGTAGTTTTCAAAATATCAGAAAATCTATCTGTAGAAACGAAGACGAAAATCTTATTGTTGGAATAAAAAGAGTCTTACTTAAAACGGTTATAAAATCGCCTTCTGCTCTTTCTCTCTTAGAACATCTTGCTTATTGGGATCAAATATTTAAAAAATCCGGTTTTAAAATTCCCATAGCAAAAAACCTTTCAGACAAAATTTTTATTATTACTAATTTAAATATAAATAAAAAACAGCTTGAAAGATTATTCAAACAAAATAGAAATACCCACGATACAAGTTTAATACTGGGAAATATGGATTTTTAATTGTTATCCTTTAATCTTCACAATCATTTTTCCCTTTTCGACGACTTCACTTAATGTCTTTTTTAGTTGTTCTATTTCAATAGCATTTTTCGCTTTCTCTTCTTCAAGCTGGCTCTTTAGTTCTCCGAGTTCAGTAGAAATGAACTTCTCTTCAAGCTCTTTGTTCATCATTCCGCTTCGAGAAATATAAACATCCGGCATATTCGAACTGAATTTCCAGCCATAACGATAACATAACTCTTGCCTATTCAGTTTAGAGGAATAATAAGTTGCTGAAGAATGCCTGAATAAATGAAAGTGAATTGAGCGCTTTAGTGCTCTTTGTCCCAGCCTCATTAAAAAAAATCGCGTCGCGTCATAAGTTTGAGTATAAATTTGTTCATTTGATTTCATTCCTTCTTTAATTCTCTCAGAAACATAATCTCTAACTGCCTCGAGACTATATCTCCAAAACAAAGAAATAGTTCTTCCCATAGTTTTAGAATATTCTTCTTTCAGAGTTATTTTCACAAAGTTCTCTTTACCTTCTGGCATTTGGATATCTTCAAATCGGATATTAAGAAATTCTTCAGCTCTGCAACCGCCATCAAATAATACTGCTATCAAATATCTTTCTTGTGCAGTTTTGCAAGCCTTAAACAATTTTTCAATTTCAATTTCTTTTAGATAGTCGGGAGTTTTCTCTTTCTCTCTCGTGTCAAAATTCTCTGTCAATTCTTCGGCTTTTACTTTTCCAAGTTTCCAGCCCAAGAATGTTTTGATCGCAATTCGCATATTGATTTTCATGTTGTAAGAATAAGGTTTTTTCTTTTCGCTTTTGATTGTGTCTCTTGCTATCCCATTATCAAAATTTTCTATATCTGATTTTTTCAAATTCTTTAATGGCTTTGCATAATGAAGCAACGGAGCTTTCAATAATGAGATATACTTGCAACAAGTTCTCTCGCTTACTCTCACACCTTTATTCACTTTGCCGTTTCTTAAATCTTGAAGAAATAAAATCAAGTCCTGCTTCAAAGAATTATTGAGTTCCCACTTGTTAAGATATTCAATTCTGTCTAAAAGGTTTGAGTTCGCCTTATGTATGTTTATCTTTTCGTTCATATACAAGGCAAACTTTTAGCCTTTATAAACCTGCTGATTGTAGCAGTATTAATCTATCCCCCCACCCAGAGTTGAACTGGGGATCTTCCGGGTCCTGCTGAACAACAAATCCTGATGGATTTGTCCTTATCGTGCTTCATTCTTTTCCCGAGGGGAATGTCCACATTAGGTAAAAACCTACAGCCAGACGCTTTAACCACTAAGCTATGGAGGGATAAATTTTCTACATGAAAATGATTAATAAAGGTTTCGCCACGCAAAAACCATTTTGGCGACGACGGAGAAAACAATTGGGAAAAATTAGTTTATGATAGACTTTAATTTTACTTGTTCCTCATCGAGCTTTTGATAAAAATTAGAGTAACTTAACCATTCGGAATTTTCAGAATCAAACAAGAACAAGTCATTATCTGTAATAACTTCATAAATAAATGATTGACTATTTGCCATATATCCCGAAATTAAAGTAACATTCGAAGAAGGATCATTTATTAGCCCCATATACAATCCACTTTGAGGTTCAACCATTGGAGCTAAATTCAGTTCTGAAAGGTCATTAATGTTTTCAATTTTGTTCCTTGTAAAAGCAAGTAAACAATGTCCATTAACTTGCTGTGAGTTTAAATCATAAATATTTCCACAAATAATGTTTGGATATTCATAACCCTCGGGAAGATTTTTTTCATTAGCATTGTTTACATACCAATAGTTTTGGTTATCTAAAATAACAATATCAGCAAAATTTGTAGAATATTCATAACTTTCTAAAACAATATTTCTTCCACCCTCCCCCTTGCAATCTTGAAGTAAATAGTTATATTCTGTTTTGTAAAATAAAGAATAGTCTTCACAGTCTCCTCCGCCATTATCTATAAATTTTGAAATGCTTTGGAGATTATCTTCTTTTTTCGACGTAACATTGTCAATTTTGTATTCTAACTTTAAAAACTCACTATTGACTAAATAAAAACAGGAAAGTTTTATTTTACACGTTCCATCAGAAAAGTCATAACATTTATTAGCCAAATCATGTTTAGCCGTTTCCTCCATTCCGCTTTTTCCTAAAACCGCATTAGTACTAAACCAAGCCATAGAAGTTTCTATCTCTGACTTATATCGGTCTAATAATTCGACATTTTTTCTAATTTCTTCGTTATTTCCAGTAAGTTGCGAGGTTAAATTAGATATCTGGTTCTGTTGAATTGAGTTTTTTTCCTGTAGAGAATTAATCTTTTCTTTCTGGTCTAAATAAGAAAATGTTAAGAGTATTAAAGACAAAACAAGGATAATCAACAAAATAATTATGAATACTGCATGTTTTTTCATACAATTCATAGCCAAAGATAGATTTTAAATTTTCCTATTAAAATCAGCAATTAATTTTTTAATAAACGTATATTCTTCCCCACTAAGTAGATATCTACTACCTATTCCCAAATTTCGAATATCTTTCTTTATTTCCAACACCTTTTTTGGTTCTCCCTCAAGCTCATAAATAGAAAGGGAACCTTCCACAGCTAAACCAATACCATCAAACCTTTTCTTATCCTTAAATAAATTAGATATTACAATTTTTCTATCCGAATCATTGAAATTCATCAGAAAGTTTAATGGTTCTGGTTTATATACATTAAATTTCATCTCAAAGGTTTTTTTCAAATATCCCTTTTTTATGTTTGAATAAGGTCTTCTTGAGACATCAAGTGAAAGTATAATTGAAATCACTATAAGAGATACAAATTTAAATCCTTCAAAGAAAAGATTATCAAATAAATCAGCAGAATAACTATGTACTCCGCCAGTACCAATTTCAGTCACAGTATTATTTTGATTGATTGATAAACTAATATAATCTGAAATACTAAAATTCGGGATATAATTTAAAATATCCATATATGCTAGAATCTGAGGGGTTAAAAAGAGAACTAAACTAGATATTAAAGCAATCAAAACCGCTAACTTCCCATCGTAGATATGAAGAATACGAGTTATTAACCAAAAAAGTCCAAAAAACAAAAGACATTTAATTATTGTAAACGTTATCATGAATTCAAAATCAAATTGGTAAAAAATAAAACTGATTATTACTGTGCCAACGATCATAATCAACAATGCAAAAAAGACGTTTAATGAAAACTTTTGTCTTTCATTCCTATAGATTTTCATATTTTTTAACCATTTTTAAATCCCTTAAATAAAGGGAATTATGAAATTTAAATATCTATCGTAAAGTTCAATATATTGGATTATTAGCAAAATTTTAAAATAATTAAATTATCAAAAAAGAATGGAATATAATAAGGATTCAAATTTTTTAGGAAATGTTCTAGCCGGACTTGTAGGGGGTTTACTTTTTTATGAGTCTCAAGTAGGTTATGAAGAAATAATTAAAATAAATAATTTACAAGATAATTTCTGGCTTAAATTAATCGTACCAACGATTATTGCTTTTGGAGTATTCATATTATTTGCAATTTCAATTAAATTTTTTAAAAAAATAATAAAGCCAAAAAAACTTATTGATTAAAAAGTCAATTTAACTAAAAACCGTCCCCGCCCCCAAAGAATTTATTCCTCTTCAACTCGTTTCACAGGTTCCGCAATGTAGAAAACCTGATTCGATTCCGCTTCATGTATCTCTCCGCCTTTGCTGAAAATTGCAAAGGCTCTCGGCAATGCGTATTTTCCGACGACACCGACACGTGAATAAATTATATAACTGAAAGACCTCTGCTCTCCAGAATCAAGATGATTAAATATCCATTCAACTCTTCCGGACTTCTCATCAACCTTGTGAGGCATTATCCCACCGAAAGTATTTTCCACAATTCTAGTCATCGGAGGCAATCTGTCGCTAACTCGAACGTTCTCAATAAAATTTCTTGCCGTAACATTAACCGTAACCTTCAATCCAAACGCCCCGCCTTTCGCATGAACGAACGAAGCGCGCTTATTCATAATCAAATCAGTTTGAGTATATCTCTTAACAAAAAACGCAATCGCCAAAACAATCACAATCAAAAGCAAAGGGAAAACCCAATTAGTCTTTATATCAACAGTAAAAGTTTCTCCAGGATTAACCGTTCCAACCCAAGAATAAGTCACAAAAAATCCATCTCTCGTAACGCTGTTCGCCGACGGACTGGTAAATGTAAATAATCTAGTAATAATATTTCCTTCAACGCTAACTCCAACGTCCTTCGCAACATTTCCATCATTTGTTTTTCTAATCACTCGGTCAGAAATAATAAACCCGTAACTTTTATCTTCGGTAGAAATACTTTCTTTCTCCAAGAAATTCATCTGTCTCTGAACTTTCGCAGAAGCACTTTTATAAGTCATATCCGCGTTAACGAAATAAGTTCCAGCACTCAACTTTTTGTAATCCTCTCGATTGACAGTTATAGGAATAATTTTTTTCTCGAACGGTTTAAAATCATAACTTTTCTCAACACTAAAGAAAGGAGAAGACAACTTAACACTAACTCCGTTCATCTCAACATTCCTAATATTGTACAGATAAATCTCAACCGTGCTCGAGTCGGGATCAACGCTATTTGTTCCAACATCAAAACATCCCTCTAAATTCTGCAAGTCAACTAAAAGTTTATCTTCATAAGTTTCAGAAGCACTAACAACATTAAACGGAAACAAAATCTTTCCAGACTTAGACGCTAAACTTTCCTGCGGGAAAACTTCAACATTAACTCTCTTAGTCTCTCCAGACTTAACTTCAAACCAGTCGCTCGGATTTATATTCATGCCCGCAATACTGAAAATTCTAAAGTTATCTGTGATTCCCGAATTATGAATCGACAAAACAAAAGTCGCAGACTGATTTGCATCTTTTATTACAACATCACTCAAGATTTGTTTATCAACAGAAATTGACGCACTGACAAATGGAATAATCATCGCAACCAAGAACAATATCACAAATCTCTTTTCCATAAACAAAATAAATTTAACACCTATTTAAAGCTTTCTTTGCTGGAAAATTTTTAGTCATGCTAGAATTCTATGGCTGAAGAGAAACAAAAAACAAAAACACAATTAATTTCACGAGCATTAAAACAATAAATGGATATTAAGAAAAATTTGTATTAATATGTCAAGAATTGTTTCTATTTAACTCTCAATTCTTGATCATGCTCAAGAACTTAACGAATTTCAGTAGAAAGTTCTTGACAGACGAGAAATTTAAGGTTTATAAATTTATTCGGAGAAAAAATCATGACATTATATGATAAGAATGTTTAAAAACCATAGAAAAATTACAAATTTAAATAAATAAAAGAGGAACAATGGCTCGTCAAAAAAAGATTAAAGAAGAAGATGAAGATATGGAATTAGATGAAGACGAAAATCTCGATGAAATCGAGGACCTATTAGATTAATTGCCTTCGGGCATAGTGTTAAGGATTATTTTATTATTTCCTTTATTTATTTCTTTTATTTTATTTTCACCATCAATAACAAAAGACAAATTATTCATTTCAGCTTTCGGCATTTTAAGATTAGAAACTCTTAATGTCCTTCCCTCACCAACGCCTATTCCGTCCATAAAAAAACTTTCCAAAAATTTATCATTTGCTGAAACAGAAACATTAAATCCGTCGCTGTCTTTCAACCCCTGATTTTTTATTTCAAAATTAAAATTAAGATATCTCCCGGAAGTATTTGCAGATGCCTGTGTAAAATACAAATCCGGCAAACTTTCCACAGAATATAATTTATTCAGAGTAATTATAATGTCCTGAGAAAGCTGCTGCTCACAGTTTGACGTCGGATACATTATGCTGCTTGTAACATTTGAATGTCCAAAACCGAAAACGTGAAGAAGTTCATGCAAAGCAATATTTGAATTTCCGCACGGCGAATCTTTCAAAAGCAAAATAGAACCATTATAAATAACATTATACAAATCAGTTTGGACAACATAATTCGGTCCTCCCTCGCCGGCAATAATCATTTTTCCCTCGACACGAGCTTTATCACTGCAGTGAATCACTATTTGAGGATTTCCGGGAGAATTATAAAATTCCAGAATTGTTTCTTCGCTCAACCGATTAAATGCGTCAAGAGTATCCGCTTTTCTGCTTCCCGAACATCCAACATCAACATCATAACTTATAACTGAATCCGGAAATCTCATATTCGGATAAAATTGTCCATCACCGGCAGAACCAAAACTAGAAAAATTTTTCGTCAGCTCATACTGAACAAACGTTTCAGTTCCCCTCGGAAATAGTTCGTACAACAAAAACATGCTAACCATCAAAGCAACAACAAGAAACAGAAATAAAAAATAAAGAAATGATTTTTTCCCCTCATGCCCATACCTGTCCACTAACTCAATCTCTCTCTTAACCATATAAAAAATAAAGAAAGGGAGATTAAAAACCTAACCCTCAATCAGATAATAAATAATAACTACCAGCTGTCTGACTTATCGTCTGCAAATTCCCCTTCCTCTTCATCGTCATCGGGAAATTCTCCATCATCTTCAAATTCTTTCTCTTTATCCGTTTTTTCTTTTTCGTCTTTTGTCATGATAAATTTTGCCGTCGGCAAGTTTAGTTAAAATCCAAACCGCCAATCCTTTTTTAAACCTTTCGATGACAAATTCTGTTATCATTCATAACATTTAAAAACAAAAATCTCCCAAAAAATTCGTTGGAAATTTTAAAATGATAAAAAATAAAAAATTAAAAGAAACATTAATTCAAGTAGGATTGAGAATAGCAAAGCGCGGAGAGGGAGCATTATTTGTCATCGGTAAGCTAAAAGAATACCATACTTTAGTAGACCAAAACGTTCCACCGTTTAAGGCCGTTGAAAATCCAAAGCTTCTTGAATCGCTCGCATTAATGGACGGCGCAATTATAATTTCTGCCGACGGATATGTTCAAGCCTATGGTGTGATGGTGAAATCTAAATCAGCTTTCAAAAACTTCGGAACACGTCACAGCGCCGGTTTAACAGCCTCCTACGACGGCAACACCGTATTTCTTGTATCAGAAGAAGATAAAAAAATAAGAGTTATAAGAAATGGAAAAATAATAATGCAAATAGACGCATTACAGAAAAATATTGAAAAGTCTGTTCCACTGGCCGTAAATTTTCTAGAATCAATTGGCGCCGGAACAATTGGAACAATCAGCACAAGCATTTTAGTTCCAAGCTTGGGAATAACTTTTTTTCCAGGAATAATAATTTTCGGCTCGGCATATTACATCGGCAAACTTCTCAAGAAAAAATATCATGCGATGTAATTTAAAAAATTATTCGTTTTTCACAACCTTATAAATTTCATCGCCAGCTCGCGCGTTAGGAATTTTTATTCCAAAATTATTTCCTTTTTCAACGCGCGAAACCTCTTTCTTTTCGATTTCTATTCTTTCAACTTTCATTCGAGAAAATCCAGTCTTATCAGACAAAACAAAAATATCGTCTCCAGTTTTTAAAAATCCTGAGTTCGCATAAATAACCGCGACGCCAATTTTCGGATAATATTTTACGACCTTTCCGATAAATTCTTTCGTCTCTTTTGCTTTGCTGTGATCAACGTCGGAAAAATCGTCGTTTGTAGGAGTTCCTAAATAAAATCCTGAAGAGAAACCTTTGTTGTAAACTTTTTCAAGCTCCTTCAAAGATTCTTTTATTTCCAAAGAACTTAGTTTCTTATCAAGCGCACGACGATAAACTCGAACAACCGTGTCAACATATTCGGGGTCACGATTTCTTCCCTCAATTTTAAAACTTTTTATTCCCGCATTTTTTAATTCTTCAATAAATGGCAGAGTGCATAAATCTTTCGCGGAAAAAATATGACTATTAACAACTTTCAATTCATTTCCGCGGTCATCTTTAACAATATAACTTCTTCTACACGGTTGCAAACATTCCCCGCGATTTGCAGATTTTCCGCACTGAAATTGCGAAGTAAAACATCTTCCTGAAACCGAAACACACATTGCGCCATGGCAAAAACATTCGATGTCAATCAACTTAGAAATTTTCTTTATCTGTTTTAAATTTAATTCCCGCGCAAGAACAACTCTTTTCGCTCCAAGTTTTTTATAAAATTTCGCAGCTTCAGAGTTAGCAACGCTCGCCTGCGTC
>Ga0247841_10003914_pt1 | contig 26600 bp, 27 predicted proteins | sample LaCruzMarch2015__2_FD_192410 | JGI IMG/M metagenome (GOLD analysis project Ga0247841, IMG submission 192410) | Freshwater microbial communities from meromictic Lake La Cruz, Castile-La Mancha, Spain - LaCruzMarch2015_18m | ecosystem: Environmental > Aquatic > Freshwater > Lake | place: Spain... | reverse complement strand
AAATTATTAATTTGTTTTACAGTCAGCCCGTGAGTAATGAAATTTATCTTTATTGTTTTTTCTAATACGTTTGATACCAGATTATCTGTCAGGCTGAGCCGTCCCTTTTTCGGGACGTGTCGAAGCCCACTGATATACACTCTTCGACACAGCCGCTTCCCCACAAACCCCCATAATGGCTGGCTCAGAGTGACATCTGCGTATTACACTTCACAAATTTTAAACAACCTCTAAATCTTTTTTTGTGCTGAAAAAATCATTAATTATTATTTTTTTTATTCTTCTGGCTGACCAGATCATGAAGTTTTGGGTCAAAACACATATGTTTTTGGGCCAGGAATACCATGTTTTTGGCAACTGGTTCATTATTCATTTTACTGAAAATAACGGGATGGCTTACGGGATGGAATTTGCCGGTAATCATGGCAAACTTTTCTTAACTGTTTTTCGCATTATTGCTTCTTGCGTTATTGGGTGGTACCTGTTCCGAATAACAAAGAAAAATGTTCCGCCCGGCTTGGTCATAAGCATTTCATTGATTCTTGCAGGGGCTGTTGGCAATATAATTGACAGCGCTTTTTATGGACTTATATTTGACGACAGCTTTTTCCATGTTGCTAAATTTCTTCCGGAAGGCGGAGGTTACGGAAGTTTTCTTTATGGTAAGGTAGTTGACATGTTATATTTTCCTGTCATTGACGGGCATTTCCCGCAGTGGTTCCCTTTCTGGAGAGGAGAAGAATTTATTTTTTTCCGGCCTGTTTTTAATCTTGCGGATTCAAGCATAACAATAGGTGTACTTTTATTAATAATCTTTCAGAAAAGATTTTTTCCTAAGCCCAAAGAAGTTGATAATAATTAAACTACTTTAAATTCTGGGCTCTCCGATGTTATTGAAAATTCATAGATATTTAATCATTCCTGTCAAAATTCCTTCTTTCTCCTAATATTTTGTAATTTTTTTGTTGAATTGCACTTAATGGTTTCTGCCGATCTTTATACATGGATTTGTTTTTAAAGTTGTGAAGTGCAAGTGTAACGTGAAAAACGATTCCGGAAATCAGAAAAATTGCAACAATGGTTCTGACCCATTTTTTATTGAAAAGTGGCTGCCAGCAATAAAAAGAATATATCATTACAAGAGGGAACATCAGGTAAAAGGTATGTGACGAAGGCCCTTTAACAGAAAAGAAAAAACTAAAATAAGTTACCAGGAAAGCGGAAAGTATAAGAAATTTCATTGCTTTCCATTCCGGAAAAGAATTTTTTCTGAACCAGGCAATGATCATCCAGGCTATCTGGGCTACACCTGTAATGCCCACAAACACTATAAATGGTGATGCCCATATATTTTCGGCAAGATAATCCATGCGGGCATTTGTGTTCGATCCCATAAACCGTGTCAATTCAAAACTGCCGAATGACAAGAAACGCAGAAGTACTGTAAATATTTCTTTTATATTTGAACTGTTTAAAAGTATATTCGAAGCTGTATCGCCAGATCCTCCAGCTAAACCGAACTTTATAAAAGTGGGGATAACAAGTGATGCAGCAAGGATACAGCCGGCAGTAAAAACAAAAAACGATAAAATAAATTTCAGGGATCCATTTCGGATGGCCATAAAAAAGACAACGGCAATAAATGGCATCAGCAGTATCCACGACATGTGTAGTTGAAATATCCAGAGTGTTGAAAAGCCCATCAGAAAAAAAGACAGATAATAATTAAGAAACCCTTTTCGGAATGCCGGCAATGTTTCCATCATTGAAACAAAGAAAAAGACAGCCGCCGGCAACACGTAAGAGGGGTTTATAATATGAGTTGAATAATTCAGAGCCCATGGAGCCGCGAATATCCATGTCCATAGAAACCATTCGGGAACATCGGGCGTCCGGCATTTTTTGATATATAGTGCAAGCAAAAATAAAGAAAAGAAAGTAAGAAGGTTCAATAAAATATAAGGTGCTTCAGGAATATGTAAGATAAAGAATGGCAGGCCAACCAGCAGCCCCTGCAAGGCGCCGGGAATCTGTGAATTTGTGTAAACCACGTCAGGCCCGAAATAAGGCCAGTAGCCAGTTGAATAAAATTTCAGTCCAATCAAATAAATCTGTTGTTCATCTTCTAACCAGAATTCTGAAAATATGCCAAAAATGAAACGAATCGGGAAAAAAAGCATGAAAAGGATTACCGCTTTTTCCCAGGTTTTCAGAATATAAAATTTATGTAAAATGTTATTCATTTATAGTCTGAATATTTGGTTGACATGAGTTCGATGTATATAGAATCTTACCCCGATATTACTTTTTATGTCTATACATCACATATTGGCTCAAAATCAATAAAAGCATCGTAAAAATTATGCTCGGTGCGATACGTAAAAGGGTGTGAAAAAATTCGCTGAAACCAAAAATTTCAAGATAGAATAAGATCACATGATGCACACTCACAAGAATCAGCGAATAAGAGAAGAACCATTTAAACCCAAGATCCCTGATAATAGGCTGTATCCCCGGTTCGTATTCCTGCCTCGACGATACGATCTTAAGCACTCCCGGTCTGCAGTAAGCCATGAAAACACTTGCCGCGGCATGAAGTCCTATTGTGTCCGAAAACATATCTACCGATAACCCAAGCACAAATGCCGAAATTAACAACAGCCATTTGGGTGTTTCGAATGGAAGTAACAGTATAAATAACACGTAAAAATAAGGATTGATATAACCGCCAAGTTGAATATTGTTGAGAATAACCACCTGGAAAAACACCAGAAAGATCATCCGGATTATATTTCTTGTTATAAGGTTAATCATCAGGTAGATTTTTATTCAGTTTGTCTAATTCGCTTTTCATGATATTCCTCACCACATAAGCATAAGAGATACTGTTAAAGTCAGTGCTGAATTTTATAATGATAGAATAAAAATTATCGCTTTTCTCAATCTTGTAATCGGAAATAGTGCCTATCATAACTCCCTCTGGAAACATAGATGAATAACCGCTTGTAATAATGGTGTCTCCCAGCGTGGGTTTAACATGTGTGGGAATATCAATCAATTCGCCATATCTGTAATATCCGCCTTTCCATATTACAGTCCCGATATGACCGTTCTTTTTCATCTTAGCACTGATCTTCATATCCTTATGAAGCACAGAAATGACAGAAGAAAAATCGGATGACACTTCTTTCACAATACCCACAATCCCCGTGGATGTGATCACTCCCATATCTTTTGTAATACCATGTCGGCTGCCCTTGTTCAGGGTAATGTAATTATTCCTTTTGTTAGTGGAATTATTGATCACTTTGGCGCTGATAAATTCGTATTGCTGACGATAAAGCGTATCATTGTAATAAAACACGTGGTCGTCAGTTTTCATGTAAAACTTTTTTGATTCAGAAAGCAGTCTTGCATTCTCTTCGGAAATCCTGCGGTTAGCATCTTTCAGAGAAAAATATTGGGAGATATTATTAAAAGTGGCAAGTATGTTTCCGGAAAATTTATTTGTTGAATTAATAAAGCCTGACCGCTGGTAATGATTGTTTTGAACAATCAGGATAAAAGAGATCACTTCGAGTATGAGAAAGAGGAAAAAGAAATGCTGGCGCCACAAAAAAAGAAAAAAAAATTTCATACCACTTTTAAATTAAACCCTTCTGCGTTACCATGTCCATAATAATGGGAATGGAATAAAAAACTTATTGACAAGTTGTCGAATGGCATTGAATTTATTTAATAAGGAATGTAAACTTATCGAAATTTTTTAGCGCAATACCGGTGCCGCGTGCAACAGCCCTTAATGGATCCTCTGCAATTTTTACAGGGAGTTTGGTTTTTAGAGAAATCCTTTTGTCTAACCCCCTCAGCATGGATCCTCCACCTGCAAGATAAATACCTGTGCGGAAAATATCAGCGGAAAGTTCAGGGGGTGTCATTTCAAGAGCATTCAAAATAACAGCCTCTATCTTTGAAATGGATTTGTCAAGCGCATGAGCTATTTCAGCATAGTTTACAAGAATTTCTTTTGGAATGCCTGTAAGCATATCTCTTCCGTGAACAGCGTAATCAGGAGGAGGGTTATCTATTTCGGATAAAGCAGCGCCAACTTCAATTTTGATGCGTTCAGATGTACGTTCCCCAATGTGGATGTTATGCTGTTTGCGCATGTATTCTTCAATGTCAGAATTGAATTCATCACCGGCTACTCTGATAGATTTATTACAAACAATACCGCCAAGTGCAATTATGGCAATTTCGCTTGTACCTCCCCCAATATCAATTACCATATTTCCTGTTGGTTCAAGCACATCAATACCGATACCAATAGCTGCTGCCATAGGTTCGTGAATAAGTCGTACATCCTTTGCTCCTGCTTGTTCAGCAGAATCTCTAACTGCACGTTCTTCCACTTCTGTGATACCGGAAGGAATACAAACAACCATTTTAAACGAAGGAGGAAAAAGAGTTTTTTTGGGGCTTACCATTTTGATAAATTCCCTGATCATGTGCTCAGCAGCATGAAAATCAGCAATTACACCATTTCTCAAAGGACGGATGGTCTTGATGTTTTCGTGTGTTTTTCCATGCATCATCATTGCCCTTTTACCTATTGCGATGACCTTTCCCGATTGCCTGTCGATGGCAATAATAGACGGCTCATCAACTACCACCTTATCGTTATATATGATGATGGTATTAGCTGTTCCAAGGTCAATTGCGATTTCTTTTGTTAAAAAAGAAAAAAGTCCCATTTTTCTTGCTGTTTAAATTTAATGTTTAAAATGTCTGGTTCCAGTAACTACCATGGCTATTCCGTTATTGTCACAAGATTCAACAGATGCTTTATCGTTTACCGATCCACCCGGTTGTATAATGGCCTTAATACCTACTTTATAAGCCATTTCCACGCAATCGGGAAAAGGGAAAAATGCATCCGAAGCCATCACTGCTTCGTTCATGTCGAATCCAAAATCCTTTGCTTTTGCAATGGCTTGTTTCAGCGCATCCACGCGGGATGTTTGTCCTGCACCGCTTCCAATCAGTTGCTTGTTTTTTGCCAGTACGATTGCATTCGATTTAGTATGTTTAACAAGGATGTTAGCAAATACAAGATCTGATATCTGCGATTTGTCGGGAGCTACTTTCGTAACAACCTGCATATCGTCAGGACCTTCGGTTTTCAAATCCTTATCCTGTTCCAAAACACCGTTCAATACTGTTCTGAACTGGCGTTTCCCGATTACCGGACAGGCGGGCGGCAAACCGGAAAATTTAAACTGCAAAATTATTCTATTTTTCTTTAACTTTAAGATATCAAGTGCATTTTTTTCATAGGAAGGCGAAATAATCACTTCAAAGAAAATCTTGTTGACTTCTTTTGCTGTTTCTTCATCCAATGGTGTATTTGTAATTAAAACACCTCCGAAAGCAGACACGGGGTCGCCGGCAAGAGAATCTTTCCATGCCTCAATCAGCGCAGGACGGCAAGCAATTCCGCAAGCATTATTATGTTTAATTATAGCAAAAGTAGGTTCACTGAATTCCATAATAAGATTAACAGCTGCATCAATATCGAGCAGGTTGTTGTACGATATTTCTTTGCCATTAAGCTGTTCAAACAGTTCATTGAGATTGCCATAGAAAATCCCTTCCTGATGAGGATTTTCTCCATAGCGAAGCGTTTTTGATGTTAAAATGTTATGATTAAAAACCTTGTCTTCTCCTTTATTGAAATAGTTAAAAATACACGTGTCGTAATGTGACGACACATGAAAAGCCTTACGGGCAAAATATTTCCTGTCGTCAAGCGATGACATCCCTTTCTTTTCATTCAGCAGGTTCAACAGTTCTTCATATTGATCAATGGATGGGATAATCACAACATCCATAAAATTTTTAGCAGCAGCTCTTATCAATGAAATACCCCCAATGTCGATCTTTTCAATGATATCTTCTTCTTTAACGCCTGATACTACGGTTTGTTCAAAAGGATATAGGTCTACAATCACCAAGTCTATCTGCGGTAATTCATATTTTTCGAGCTGTTCAATATCATTTAAATTGTCTCTTCGTGCCAGTATGCCGCCAAATACTTTTGGGTGTAATGTTTTAACCCTCCCTCCTAATATAGATGGATATGAAGTAATAGATTCTACAGTTATGGCATCAAGCCCAAGCCCACGGATGAAATTGTATGTTCCTCCGGTTGAGTACAGAACAATTCCAAGCTCATTCAACTTTTTGACAATAGCCCCTAACTTATCTTTATGATAAACAGAAATAAGTGCATTTTTTATTTTCTTCAGATTTTCTATCGGCATTATAATTTTTTTTGCAAGTTTATTAATTTCAGGTCAAACGGCAATTAAATTTTTAACATTTTTCTCAATTATTTGTAGTAATTTTACAAATCATTTGTATTGTGCCGAAATAAAGCGCTGATACATAGAAATTTAAAAAAAGATTTGATACTTTTCGTAAAACTTATCAGAGAGAGTTACCTTTTTGCAGTTACTGCGCTACGCGTAAATAAACTAAGGACTTTCCTTTCATTGCTTGGCATTACTATTGGTATTTTTACCATTATTTCTGTTTTTACGGTTTTTGATTCAATGGAAACAACAATTCGCAGCAGCGTTGAATCTCTTGGAAATAATGTGCTTTTTGTTCAAAAATGGCCATGGTCATTCGGTTCCGATTATGCATGGTGGAAATATATGAACAGGCCTGTGCCAAAGATTGCCGATATGGAAGCCATACAGAAAAAAAGTATGGGATACGAATCTGTTGCATTTGAGGCAAGCACTAGCAAAACAGTCGAGCATCTTGACAACAGTATTGAAGGAGTTATCGTTATTGCCGTTTCGCGTGATTACGATAAAACAATGTCTGTAGATATTGCAGAAGGAAGGTATTTTTCCGAACTTGAATCAACAACTGGGAAAAATGTTGCTATTATCGGAAGTTTTATTGCCGAGAATCTATATGAAAACACCGATCCTATAGAAAAAGACATTAAAATATTCGGGCGAAAAATGAAAGTTATCGGACTTCTTAAAAAAAAGGGGGGGAATCTGTTTGGTGATAATTCTGATAAAGAAGTGATACTTCCTGTTAATTACGTCAGGAATATACTTGATATACGTTCTGATGCAATGGATCCTGTTATTATCGTCAAAGCAAAAACCGGAGTCTCGAATGATGAACTGAAAGACGAACTCACAGGGATATTGCGTTCTGAACACAGGCTAAAACCACTTGCCGAAGATGATTTTTCAATTAACGAAACAAGTTTACTTACAAAGGGTTTTGACAGTTTGTTCTCCGTTATTTCAATGGTAGGATGGCTGATAGGCGGATTCTCAATTTTAGTCGGTGGTTTTGGAATAGCCAATATAATGTTTGTTTCGGTGAAAGAGCGGACAAGTATTATCGGTATTCAGAAATCTCTTGGCGCGAAAAGATATTTTATTCTTTTCGAGTTTTTGTTTGAAGCTATCATTCTTTCACTGGTTGGCGGAATTGTAGGGCTTTTATTGGTTTATGCAGGAACACTTCTTGTTTCTGCCTTGTTTGATATAAGCTTTACTCTTGGAATAGGAAATATTATGAAAGGACTCATTACTTCGGGTATAATTGGAATAGTATCGGGATTTATTCCTGCATGGACTGCATCTCGTCTGAATCCTGTTGAAGCAATACGTGCTAATCAATAACCTGTCCCCCACTGGCGGGGGAATAAGGGGGTGGAAAAATGGATGCTAACAAAAAAATAATTACTCAATTATATGAAAAAGAAAAAGGCACTCCTCATAATCATGGACGGATGGGGCGAAGGAAACAAAACTAAAGCCGATGTTATTGCCAATGCTAATATACCTTTCATTAAAGGATTATATAATAATGCCGCCTTATGTCATCTTGATGCATCCGGCGAAGATGTTGGCTTACCCGAAGGACAGATGGGTAACTCAGAAGTGGGTCATCTCAATATTGGTGCGGGACGCATCGTTTATCAGGATTTTGTTAAAATCAATATTGCATGCAAAACAAATACAATTGCTTCTAACGAAGTCCTTAACAAAGCGTATTCTTACGCAAAAGATAATAATAAATCCGTACATTTCTTAGGTTTGGTTTCCGATGGCGGAGTTCACGCTTCAACTAAACACCTGATGAAACTTTGCGATATCGCAAAAGAACAGGGGCTTCACAACGTTTTTATTCATATCTGCACCGATGGCAGAGATACCGATCCATATAGCGGTAAAGCTTATGTGGCTGAACTACAGGAACACCTCAAAAATTCTGCAGGCAGGGTTGCATCGCTGGTTGGCAGGTATTATACCATGGACCGCGACAAACGCTGGGAGCGTATAAAACAGGGTTATGATCTTTTAACAAGCGGAAAAGGAAAACCTGCTACTGATATTTTACAGGCAATCCAGGAATCATACAACAACGGCGTTACCGATGAATTTATTAAACCGGTTGTAGTTGTTGATAATTGCGGAGTTCCATTGACAACAGTAAAAAAAGATGATGTGTTTATCTGTTTTAATTTCCGTACCGACCGTCTGCGCGAAATCACCACAGTTCTTACGCAGAAAATTATGCCGGAATTTGATATGACGACCATTTCGCTCTATTATGTTACATTGACCCGCTATGATGAGTCGTTTAAAAATGTTCATGTGATGTTCGACAAGGAAGACCTTTCAAATACTTTAGGAGAAGTTCTTGCACGCAACGGAAATACACAATTGAGAATTGCAGAAACAGAAAAATACCCGCATGTTACATTCTTCTTTTCAGGAGGAAGAGAAGAAACATTTGAAGGTGAAAGTCGTGTGATGATACCATCGCCAAAGGTTGCCACTTATGATCTGAAACCCTCGATGAGCGCAGTGGAAGTGAAGGATGCGGTGATTAAAGAGATAAATAATAATAAGCCCGATTTTATTTGTTTGAATTTTGCAAATGCAGATATGGTAGGGCATACGGGCATTTATGCGGCAATAAAGGAGGCAGTGGAAACCGTGGATATGTGTGTGAAAGAAGTTACAAAAGCTGCTGTTGCAAATGGATATAGTGTGATGATTACTGCCGATCATGGCAATGCAGATTTTGCGATCAACGAAGATGGAACTCCAAATACTGCCCATTCCTGCAATCCGGTTCCCTGTTTTCTGATAGATAAGGATTACAAAACCATACGCGACGGGAGGCTTTGTGATATTGCCCCAACGCTTTTAACGATCATGGGGCTGAATATCCCGTGTGAAATGACAGGTAAGGTTTTAGTAAAGACGTAAATTTTGTCAAAATACCGACAATTTTTATGGTTCATTTGACAGATGACGGCTTTTTCTGAAAAAAATATTTATAATTTATCCCTGCATATTTAAAATAAAATATTAAATTTGCAGGGATAAATATTTTTACTTATGGTAGAAAGACAACATCAACAAACCATTATTAAACTTCTGAATCACTTTCCTGTTGTAGCTATTATCGGTCCGCGGCAAGTGGGCAAAACAACGCTTGCAAAAAAAATAATACCCCTTTTGAAAAATGAGGTTGTATATCTTGACCTTGAATCGCCTTCTGATTTGAATAAGTTGCAAAATGCGGAATTATATTTCGATCTGAATAAGGATAAATGTATTATTATTGATGAAATTCAGCGAAACCCCGAACTATTTCCTGTATTAAGGACTAATGTTGACAAACACAGAACAAAAGGCAGATTTATTCTGTTGGGATCGGCCAGCCCTGACCTGTTAAAGAATACGTCCGAGTCTTTGGCCGGTCGCATTGTATATGTTGAACTAACAGGTTTGAATTACAAAGAAGTAAATCAAAAAATCAAATATACTACACACTGGATAAGAGGTGGGTTTCCAGAACCGTTGTTTATAAAAGAAAACGGTATCAGAAAAGAATGGTATCGCTCGTTTATCAGAACCTATATTGAAAAAGATCTTCGCCTTCTCGGATTAAGTGCATCACCGGTAATGCTCAACCGCTTCATTTCCATGCTGGCAAATAATCAGGGCGCAATATGGAATGCCACGACTTATTCAAAAGCCCTCGGAGTGAGTGTTCCCACAATAAACAATTGCATTGATTATTTTGAAAGCGCTTTCCTTGTGAGAAGACTGCAGCCATATTATCAAAACACAAAAAAAAGGCTGATAAAATCCCCTAAAATGTACCTTCGCGATAGCGGCATACTGCATTATCTGGCCGGGATTGAGGATATCGAACAACTTATGAGTAATACGCTGGTAGGAACTTCATGGGAAAATTATATTATCGAACAAATTTCGTCTGTTCTTGGAAATAATTACCAGTATTATTATTACAGAACACAGGACGGAACCGAATGTGACATGGTCCTGGCAAAAAATCAAAAACCTATATCCTGTATAGAAATAAAATTCTCTCAATCCCCTTCAAAAACAAAAAGCCTGACATTTGCAATAAATGATCTCGTTACAAAAAATAATTTCATCATAATACCTGAATGTAAAGAAGCCTATCCTCTAGAAAAAAACATAAAGGTTTGTGATCTTGGATATTTTTTGAAAAATTGGCAAAACAAATAACACTTAATTTACTACCTTTGAGCACCTGTAAAATTTTAAAATGGAAAAACGCTGGGTAATTAGAAAGAAAGGTGATGCTGCTCTCATTAAGTCCCTTGCAAAGGGATTAAGCATTAGCCCCCACCTGTCTAATCTTCTTGTTCAGCGGGGAATTTCCACTTTCGAAGAAGCTAAGTCTTTTTTCAGGCCTGAATTTTCAATGCTTCACGACCCCTTCCTGATGAAGGATATGGATATCGCTGTTGAAAGAATAAAAAAAGCAATTTCCGATAACGAAAAAATTTTGGTTTACGGAGATTATGATGTTGATGGAACTTCGGCTGTTGCACTCGTGTATTCATTTATAGAAAGTATTTGTAATCCGGAAAATATAGATTTTTATATTCCTGATCGCTATCTGGAAGGATATGGTGTATCTATGAAGGGAATGGATTATGCTGCAGAAAATAATTTCAAGTTAATCATTTGTCTTGACTGTGGTATCAAAGCGATTGACCAGGTCAGATATGCAAAAGAAAGGGGTATAGATTTTATTATTTGCGATCACCACCGTCCGGGCGATATCCTTCCCGAAGCTATAGCGGTTCTTGATCCAAAACGTCAGGATTGTGTATATCCGTATGATGAACTTTCGGGCTGCGGTATTGGTTTCAAGCTGGTGCAGGCATACGCACAGAAAAACAATATTCCATTCGGTGAAATTGAACAATACCTTGATCTTGTAGTGATTAGTATCGCTTCCGACATTGTACCTGTTACCGGGGAAAATAGGATACTGGCGTATTTCGGATTAAAATTACTTAATTCCAATCCGCGTTCGGGGCTTGAAGCGATACTGACTTATAGCGGGATTAAGCGATTAGATAAAACTGTTACGAACAGGGAACAGATATTTTCACGTTTACTTACAATTAATGATCTTGTATTCCTGATTGGACCTCGTATTAATGCTGCCGGGCGAATTGAAGACGGGAAGAATGCTGTGGAATTGCTTATATGCAAAGATCTGGCTTCCGCAATGGAGTTTGGTGAATGTATCAATATCAACAATACTGAGCGTAAAACCCTTGATTCGACCATCACCCAATCTGCACTTGAAATGGTTCAATCCGACAAGCATCATGCAACGCGTAAAACAACCGTTGTTTTCCAACGCGATTGGCATAAAGGAGTTGTGGGAATTGTTGCGTCGCGCCTGATAGAATCATATTACAGACCCACCATTGTCCTCACAGAATCAAACGGTTTAATAACCGGGTCCGCCCGTTCTGTGAAGGATTTCGATATTTACGATGCTATTGATTCGTGCAGCGACCTGTTGGAGCATTTCGGCGGACATAAATATGCAGCAGGGCTATCAATGAAACCGGAGAATTTACAGGCATTTCAAGATAAATTTGAGAAGATAGTTTCAGAAACTATTGAAGACGACATGCTTGTTCCTGAAGTGGAAATAGATAGCGAAATTGAATTGACAGATATTTCTCCCAAGTTTTACCGCGTACTCAAGCAGTTTGCTCCATTCGGGCCGGGTAACATGGCGCCTGTATTTCTTACAAGAGGTTTGGTGGATAAAGGATATGCACGCATAGTGGGTTCGAATCATTTGAGGCTTACGGTTATATATCCGGGCATTTACAACCCCGAATACAATGCCATTGCTTTTGGACAATCCGATTACCTTCCGCTTGTTACAAATGGAAATACCTTTAGTATTTGCTATCATGTTGAAGAAAATGAATGGAATGGAAGTGTTTCGCTGCAACTCGCGGTGAAAGATATTAAAGCAGACGCGGCATCGTAATAGTGCTTGTCCATAAAGTCAGCATTTTTTTTGAATAACGCCTGCCTGTCCGCATCTGTATAACTATTTTATTTCGTATAATAAAATAACTTCCTTACCTTTGTTAAACACAAATTTTAATAAAAAAATTATTACTCACATGAATAGCCCCGAAATTAAAGAATACATTAAAGAGTATGGATATTTGTTTTGGTACACACCAGAAGATAAAAAAGAAAACATTAACCATGAACTCCTTGTAGAAACGATGCTTAATTATGGAGACTTGCAAGCTATAACAAAACTTTTTAAAATATTGGGAATTAAAGAGACAGCAAGGATTTTTTTTAATGCAACGGGGAGAAAAAAATTAAATTACTTTCCGGAAATATATAATTATTTTTCACTTTTTTTTAAAAAATATGCATAAAGAAGTTCTGAATAAAGAGCAACTTGAACTGTTACCTTTATTAGCTTGTTTTAAAAGAGAATTTTATTTGGTCGGAGGTACAGCGATCGCCTATCATATAGGCCACCGCCGGTCTATTGACTTTGATTTGTTTAAATTCAGCCCGCTAAATCATAAAAAAATAGTAACAAAAATAATTTCATCATCTTTTAAATACATTATAACACGTAGAGTTACGGAACAATTAAATGTTTCGGTTAACAATGTAAAATTCACTTTTTTGGAATTTCCTTATGAAATTACAGCCACATGTAATTTTGAAAACATCCTGAAATTGCCCGATTTACTAGTCCTTTCGGCAATGAAAGCTTATGCATTAGGCAGGCGTTCAAAATGGAAGGATTATATCGACCTGTATTTTATTATCAAATATCATTACTCTATAAGAGAAATATCTGAAAAAGCCAGTTCTATTTTTAAAGATTTATTTTCCGAAAAGCTTTTCAGGGCTCAATTATGTTTTTTCGACGACATTGATTATACCGAAGAAGTAGAGTTTATGAAAGGTTTCGCTGTGCAGGAAGAAGAAGTGAAAAAATTTCTTATTGATGCTTCTGTAACTCCGTTTTATAATGAATCCTAAACAGCTGAAGTGTTAAACCCCACCCTTCTATGCTAAACAAGGCGATCTCAAACTAAAACGGGATAAGCTTGTACATTCCTTCACGTACGTAATCGGTAATCAGTAACAATAAAATATAATAATCGGTCATTCATTGTTTAAAAGTTATTTCCAGCCAAGCGAATGAGTTTGCGTTTAGGATATTGAGCGGAGTCGAAATATGCAAATTCATTCAGTCGAAGTATACTTCAAATACTTCTGCAAACTTACTTTTTAAAACCGTTTTCACTTTTTCCATATCCTGCTTGCTTCCCAGCTCTTTATCCATTGAAGTAACGGATTTGTCAGTAAATCCGCAGGGATTAATAAATTTAAAATAATTCAGGTCGGTGTTGATGTTAAAAGCAAAGCCATGCATCGTCACATATTTGCTTGCTTTCACCCCGATTGCGCAAATTTTTCTTGCTTTGGTTGTTTGTGTATCAAGCCACACTCCTGTAGCTCCTTCAAGGCGTTCAGCTGTGATTGAAAATTCTTTTAGTGTTTTGATAATTGTTTCCTCTATCCTGTTAACATATTCTTTTAAGCTAATACCAAGCATTTCGAGATCAAGGATAGGATAACCAACCAGTTGCCCCGGTCCATGATAAGTGATGTCCCCTCCCCTATCAATTTTATAAAACGATGCGTTTTTTGCCTGAAGCTGAATATAGTCAATCAATAAATTGCTTTCGGAACCATTTTTACCCAATGTGTAAACATGAGGGTGTTCGCAGAAGATAAGATGATTTTTATTTAAATGTGGTGATTTATACTTCGACTGAATGAATCCGTCGGCTGACGGACTCACTCGCTCAGTATCACTGAATCTAAGCATCTTTGCTTTTGCAAATCTGCCAAGATTCAGTATATTTTGTTTAGAATCTAAAACCTCAGAAAAAATTTCCTTCTGAAAATCCCATGCCTGCTGATAATCGATCAGTCCAATATCTCTATAAATAATCTTTTTCATAACATATACAACCAATGCAAAAATAATGATTACTTATAACATCTATGACAGGATTAATTTACAAAATTTATTTTCAGGGCTAAAGCCCTGTAATATCGTGGCATTTAATAACCCCGACCTTAAGGTCGGGGTTAAGCTAATAAATTGAATACTTGGACTTTGGTCCGATTTGCGAATTAATCAGGTTAAAAACTTTAACTTTGTGAAATAAAATTATTACAATATGGAACTAAGTGAACAGGAAATAATCCGCAGACAATCTCTCGAAGAATTGCAAAAACTCGGCATCAATGCATACCCCGCTGATCTTTATGAAATAAATGTTACAGCAAAAGATATTCTTACACATTTCCCTGATGATAACAACTTATACCAGGATATAAGTATTGCCGGACGCATCATGACCCGCCGGATCATGGGAAACGCTTCGTTTGCCGAAATTCAGGACGCTACAGGCAGGATACAACTCTATTTTAAACGCGACGATATCTGTGCCGGTGATGATAAAACAATGTATAATACTGTCTTTAAAAAATTACTTGATATCGGCGATATCATTGGAATAAAAGGCTTTGTATTTATTACGCAGATGGGCGAAATTACCATTCATGTTAAAGAATTTAAATTGTTATGCAAATCATTAAAACCATTACCGATTGTAAAGGAAAAAGACGGTGTAATGTATGATGCCTTTACCGATCCCGAACAGCGCTATCGCCAGCGTTACATTGACCTTATCGTTAACCCGCAGGTCAGAGAAGTGTTTGCAAAACGCACAAGACTTGTAAATACCATGCGTTCTTTCCTGAACGAAAAAGGATATCTCGAAGTTGAAACACCCATTCTTCAACCCATTTACGGGGGGGCGGCAGCAAGACCTTTCAAAACATATCATAATACAATGGATACAACATTGTATCTTCGTATAGCAAATGAACTTTATCTGAAACGCCTGATAGTTGGCGGTTACGGCGGAGTATATGAATTCTCTAAGGATTTCAGGAACGAAGGCATGGACCGCTTTCATAATCCCGAATTTACACAGATAGAACTATATGTGGCATACAAGGATTACGAATGGATGATGAACACCGTTGAAGAAATGATTGAACGCATCGCCCTTGATATGCATGGCACAACAGAAGTGAAGGCAGGAAATAATCTCATTAATTTTAAGCGGCCATGGAAACGATTTACCATGTACGAAGCTATTCAGCATTACACAGGCATTGATATTTCTGCGATGGATGAAGCCCGGTTGAGGGAAGCCGCCTGCAAATTAGATGTGAAGATCAATGATACCATGGGCAGGGGAAAACTGATCGACTCGATATTTGGTGAAAAGTGTGAACCCAATCTTTTACAACCTACATTCATCACGGATTATCCTGTTGAGATGTCGCCTCTTGCCAAGAAACATCGCAGCAAAGAAGGGCTGGCGGAACGTTTTGAAGTAATCTGCAACGGAAAAGAAATTTGCAATGCCTTCTCGGAGCTAAATGACCCTATTGATCAGCGTAAACGTTTTGAGGCGCAGTTGGAATTAGGCAAAAGAGGAGATGAAGAAGCTATGGTTTTGGATGAAGATTTTCTTCGTGCTGTTGAATATGGTATGCCCCCAACAGCAGGGCTGGGTATTGGCATAGATCGTCTTGCCATGATTATGACCAATTCCCCGTCTATTCAGGATGTGTTGTTTTTTCCACAGATGCGTCCGGAAAAGAAAGTGATGGTTGCCCCGGATGATGAGTTTACCGCCAGAGGAATTCCTGCCGAATGGATACCTGTTATCATCAAAGCAGGTTATGCCAACGCAAACGCACTTAAATCAGCCAATCCAAACAAGTTGTTCAATGATCTTTGCGGATTAAGAAAAAAATTGAAACTTGAACTCCCCGCACCAACTATCGACCAGGTAAAATCCTGGATAGGTTGAAAATACTGAGAAATAAAATTTATACTCATGAACCTTTATGAATTTTTTTCATAAGGCATTTGTATATTTATTAAAATTCACATAACTTTGTTTTTAAATTACTATAAAGTTGAATAATTATGTGTCGGTAATGAACTTTCGGGGAAGTAAAAAGTAAAATGCCAAAGAAGAAAAAAAAACATCATTATCACTTTAACACCAAGTCGTTGACTTTCGAAAAAGTTAAAGTGTCGGTAAAGGAGAAGTTTAAAAAAATCCTTTCTGCTGCAGCCACGGGTGTTGTATTTGCTACGGTTGTGCTGGTTTTTGCTTATAATTTCTTTAGTTCGCCAAAAGAACGAATGTTACAAAGAGAGATTGAACAATACAAACTCCGGTATGAAGTATTAAACGAACGGTTTGACAGGGTTAATAAAGTGCTTGATGATATTGAGAACCGTGACGATAATATATACCGTGTGATCTTTGAAGCAGAGCCTATACCTGCCACAGTAAGGAGTGCCGCTTACGGTGGAGCTGACCGGTATGCAAAACTTGAAGGTTACGACAATTCCAAACTGATCATTGAAACAACAAAGAAACTGGACATGCTATCACGTCGGCTTTACGTACAGTCAAAATCGTATGACGAAGTGCTTGAACTTGCAAAAAATAAATCGCAGATGATGTCCTGTATCCCTGCAATCGTCCCTATTAAAAACGGTGCAATAAAAATATGTTCAGGGTTTGGCTACAGATTGCATCCTATTTATAAGACACTGCAATTACACCCTGGGATAGATATTCTTTCGCCACGAGGAACACCTATTTATGCAACAGGAGATGGTATTGTACAAACTCCTGTTGGTAATTATCTGTCAGGATATGGTATTTGCGTGGTGATAAATCACGGCTATGGTTATCAAACGCTATATGGCCACATGAGCCGGAAATTAGCTATCGAAGGACGGAAAGTGAAAAGAGGGGAATTGATAGGCTATGTGGGTAGTACAGGTATGTCCACTGCGCCTCACTTGCATTATGAAGTTTGGAAAAATGGGAAGAAAATAAATCCGGTTAATTTCTTCTATAATGATCTTTCTCCATCCGAATATCAGAAAGTAATAGAATTATCATCTAAGATTACCCAGTCGCTGTCATAAAATTCATGTAGGTTTGTTATTCTATAAACCTCCTAATTATGGAAAACAACGAATATAAAATCCTGCTTGTTGACGACGAACCCGATATTCTTGAGTTTCTCGGTTACAACCTTACAAAAGAAGGTTATAATATTTTCAAAGCAGGCAATGGAAAAGAAGCATTGAAAATAGCCACAGAAGCAAAGCCTCACCTGATCATATTAGATATTATGATGCCTGAAATGGACGGTATTGAAACTTGCAGGAAAATGAAACAAATCCCCGCTTTAAATAAAAGTATTATTGCTTTTCTTACGGCACGCAATGAGGATTATTCACAGATCGCAGGATTTGATGCAGGCGCCGATGACTATATTGCAAAGCCCATCAAGCCACGAGTTTTTATCAGCAGGATAAAAGCTCTGTTGAGGCGTTTTTCCGTATCAGAAAATACCGGCAATCAAATTAATGTTGGCGGCATTACTATTGACAGAGAAAGATATATGGTGATATGCCATGACAAAGAAATCATCCTGCCAAAAAAAGAATTTGAACTGCTATGGCTCTTGGTATCCAAGGTAAACAAAGTGTTCACAAGAAAAGAAATATATTCTAAAATTTGGGGAACCGTGGTAGTGGGCGACAGAACCATAGATGTGCATGTAAGGAAAATTCGTGAAAAACTTGAAATGGAGAATATCAAAACCATCAAAGGTGTGGGATATAAATTTGAAATTTAATCAGCGATGAAATATACCCGAACCGGAAACCTGTCAGCAATTTTGTCGTTTACCATTACCGGGTTTTACGCCATTGTTTTTCTTATTACAGGCATTCTCCTTTACCATGATATTTTATGGATGGCGCTGCTAATATCAGGCATACTGCTTTTTGCGTTTTCTTACTTTGTTTTCAGGTTTGCACTCGAGAAATTCATTTACGAAAAGATCAAACCAATATACAAAACCATCTTCAACCTGAAAGTTCCGGAAGGTAAAGAAAGCACGCAGTCAGGCAGGGACGATATGATTTCTTCTGTAAACCGGCAAGTGATACGGTGGGCTGAAGACAAGAAAGAAGAGATCGACCAACTGAAAAAAATGGAAATATACAGGAGGGAATTCATGGGGAATGTATCGCATGAGCTTAAAACTCCTATTTTCAATATACAAGGTTATGTTCTTACTTTGCTCGACGGCGGACTGGACGATCCCCACATCAACAGGGAATACCTGCTCCGCACGGAAAAAAGTATAAACCGTATGATCAATATTGTGGAAGACCTTGAAAACATCTCTAAATTCGAGGCAGGTGAACTTAAACTTGAATTCACCAAATTTGATTTGCTTGCCTTAGTTAAAGAAGTTTTTGAATTTCTTGAAATAAGCGCCGGCAAAAAAAATATAAAATTCCATCTCGACAAGAGTGATGAAAAACCCGTTTTTGTGAATGCCGATAAAGAAAGAATAAGACAGGTACTGATCAACCTGCTCGACAACTCAATAAAATACGGCAATGACAATGGCAATACGATGGTCAGTTTTTTCGATATGGATGAAAATATACTGGTGGAAGTTACAGATAATGGACTGGGAGTATCACAGCAAAACATACCACGTTTGTTCGAACGTTTTTATCGCACCGACAAAGGAAGGTCGCGCGAACAGGGCGGAACAGGGCTCGGCCTCTCTATAGTGAAACATATTATTGAAGCACACCGTCAAACAATCAATGTAAGAAGTTCAGTAGGCGTAGGAACTACATTTGCTTTTACGCTGAAGAAAGGAGTTTAAAATTATTGTTGAACTATTTTTTTGAATAAATTGCAACCAATAAATCAATTGAAATAAACTGGTGACAATTTGGCACCGGTTTAAAAACTAAATAATGAATTTACAAATTATCCAAAATAAAATCTACGAAGTAAGAAGGCAAAAGATAATGCTCGATTTTGATCTTGCTGAATTGTACGAAATTGAAACCAAAAATCTGAACCTTGCTATTAAGCGTAATATCATTCGTTTTCCATCTGACTTTATGTTTCAGTTAACTAAGGAAGAGTGGGGAAATTTGAGGTTGCAAATTGAAACCTCAAATAATATAGATTTGGGATCACAAGCTACGATATCTAACAGCTTATTTCTAAGGTCACAAATTGTGACCTTAGAAATAAACAATAACAATTAAAAATTACAATACAATTAATAGAAGAATTATGAACGACTTGATATCAAACAAAGAAATAATTTCTCAAATATTCTTCATCAGAGGGACAAAAGTGATGCTTGATACTGATTTGGCAATGTTATATGATGTTAATACCAAAGTGCTTAATCAGGCTGTTAAAAGAAACACAGACCGTTTTCCTGAAGATTTCATGTTTCAACTAACTGAAACGGAATATGAAAATTTAAGGTCACACATTGTGACCTTAGAAACAGGCAAGGGGAAACACAGAAAATACCTGCCTTACGCTTTTACCGAGCAGGGTGTTGCAATGCTTAGTGGTATTTTACGAAGTAAAAAAGCAATTTTGGTGAATATTGCTATCATGAGGGCTTTTGTAAAAATGCGTGAATTGATTGACGAAAATGAAGAACTCAAAAAGAAGCTGGATTTATTAGAAGCCAAATACGATAAGCAATTCCATATAGTTTTTGAAGCTATGAAACAACTTGTCCAAAAAGAAAATGAACCCAGAGAACCTGTGGGATTTAAAATTAAAAAGAAATAATATAACTTTGAAAATTATTGTCGAACAATTTTTTTTAATGACTTAAAACTAAACAGTAATAATAAGACAGAAATAACAAGGATTGTAAAAGAGTAATATTGAACTACAAATAAATAATTTTAAACAAAAATATCGCCTCATCCGTCCCCCGACACGTCCCCTTAAATAAAAAACCCTCCGCAATCACTTAAATTACAGAGGTTCTATTTTGCTCTTTGAGGTCTCTTCCGGATTCGAACCGGAGTAAACGGTTTTGCAGACCGGCGCCTAGCCACTCGGCCAAGAGACCATTTTGCTTAGCAATGCAAAGGTAAAAATAATATCCTAACCTCCAAGAACATTCCTGTTTTGCTCATAACATCTACCTTGTTAACGTTACACTCACCTTATTCACTTTGCCGCCAATAGGAGGATTCAGCTTAGCAACGGTTATCTTAGAAGCGCCAATGTGCGGAAATTGTTTATATAACGTGTCAAGGATGCGGCGTGAAACATGTTCAAGAAGTTTTGATTTAATATCCATTTCTGCTTTAACCAGTTCATAAACTTTTTGATAGTTAACTGTCTGTTCAAGATCATCCGTTATTTCAGCATTTCCCGTTCCGGTAAAAAATTCAAGGTCAACCATGAATTTATTGCCTTTGGTCTGCTCTTCATCAAGACAGCCATGATAAGCGAAAAAATCCATTCCTGATAAAGTGATAAGTCCCATATTGCATAAGTTTGATCCGACGAAATTAAAGAATATATGCGAATCAAAAGTTAAAATATTTCATTGAAAATGAAAGGTTAAGAAATAATAAAATAGAACACTGATGACGCAGATGTTTATGATCAACACTGATTTTATCCGCGATTATCAGTTGAATCAGCGTTATCCGCGTTGCTATTAATATTCTTCAACCCTTGATTCGCATGAATATCCTCAAACATGATGTATATTTTCTTAAATCATCTTATTTTTGCACTATGATGGAAACTTCAAAACCCGAAAGATCGCTGAACTTCATTCATGAAATCATTGAAGAAGATAACAGAAACAATAAATACGAAGGCCGCGTTCATACACGCTTTCCGCCCGAACCCAATGGGTATTTACATATAGGTCATGCCAAATCAATTTGCTTGAACTTTGGGACCGCAGCTAAATACAATGGTCTTTGCAACCTCAGGTTCGACGATACAAATCCCGTAAAAGAAGATGTCGAATACGTTGATTCCATCAAGGAAGATGTCCGCTGGCTCGGATTTGACTGGGGTGACAGAGAATATTATGCTTCCGACTATTTCGAACAATTGTATGAATATGCTGAATTTCTTATAAAAAAGGGGAGAGCATTTGTATGCGATCTGAGCGTGGAAGATATTGGACGGTTTCGTGGCACCATTACACAAGCCGGAAAAGAAAGCCCATACAGGGACCGTACTGGTGAAGAGAATCTTGACTTGTTTCGCAGAATGCGTTCGGGTGAATTTCCTGACGGGTCAAAAGTTTTAAGGGCAAAGATAGACATGGCGCATTCCAATATGCTGATGCGCGACCCCATTCTGTATCGCATCATTCATGCTGAACATCACCGGACCGGCGATAAATGGTGCATTTACCCTATGTATGATTTTGCCCATGGTCAGTGCGACTCCATTGAAAATATCACACATTCCATTTGTACGCTGGAGTTCGAGGTGCACCGCCCATTGTACGACTGGTTTATAAAAGAGCTTGAAATATATGCTCCTCAGCAAATTGAATTTGCCCGCCTCAACCTTACAAATACCGTAATGAGCAAGCGCAAACTGCTCGAACTTGTGCAAGGCGGTTATGTTAAAGGCTGGGACGATCCCCGAATGCCAACTATTTGCGGATTAAGAAGAAGAGGTTATACTCCCGAATCTATCCGAAATTTTGCAGACATCATAGGTGTTGCAAAACGCGATAATATTATTGATGTGGCACTGCTTGAACATTGCATCCGCGAAGACCTTAACAAACGGGCGTTGCGCAGGCTTGCAGTAATAAATCCTTTAAAACTTGTCATCGAAAATTATCCTGATGACCTTGTTGAAGAACTTGATGCTGTCAATATCCCTGAATACCCGGAAGCCGGCATACGAAAGATTCCTTTTTCAAAAACGCTTTATATTGAACAGGAAGACTTCATGGAAAATGCGCCTCCTAAGTTTTTCCGGCTGTCCCCCGGCAACGAAGTGCGTCTTAAATATGGATATATTGTGAAATGCACAGGCTTTGTTAAAGAAGAAAACACAGGGCGGATAAAAGAAATCCATTGCACTTACGATCCCGAAACACGCAGAGGAATGTCAAACAGCAACAAAAAAGTAAAAGGCACTATCCATTGGGTTTCTGTAAAGCATGCGATTAAAGCTGAGGTCAGGTTATATGAACATCTTTTTACAAAAGAAAATCCCGAAGAAATAGAGGAAGGTCAGGATTTTAAAGCAAATATAAATCCTGATTCTCTTCAGATAAAGACCTGCTTTGCCGAACCATGCCTCAAAGAGGCAAAAGCCGGAGAAAAATACCAGCTTGAACGGCTTGGATACTTTTGTGTTGATCCTGATTCCGAAAGCGGAAAACCTGTTTTAAACAGAACTGTAACATTAAAGGATTCATGGTCGAAAATGGCGAAAAAATAAGTACTAGTTCCGATATAATTATAGGGAAATATGGAAAATTGAAGATGGAAAATGTAAAATGTTAAATGTTAAATTTGTTTATTACATATGAGGGAAGAACTTATTGAGAGATTTTTAAAATTTGCTGTTGGAATTTACAAACTTGAGAAAACGCTTTGCAAAACATATAGCGGAAGGCATGTTTATGGTCAACTCTTTCGTTCAGGGACATCTTCAGGCGCAAATTATGATGAAGCCACCGCAGCTGAAAGTAAACAAGACTTCATTCATAAAATGCAGGTGTCATTGAAAGAATTGCGAGAAACTTATTTTTGGCTTCGTTTCATAAAAATGGCAGAGATGATTTCGGATAAAGAAACTATTTTATTAAATCTCTTACAAGAAAACAAAGAATTATTAAATATTATTGGGAAAGCAGTATCAACATCTAAAATAAATAAAACAAAGAGTTAGACTTAAAACCAATATTTTCCATTTAACCTTTGACATCATAAATTTGACATTACAATCAAGGCTGAACAGTAGCAAAATAAATCCATCTTATTACTGAACTACCCCGCCCAATTCTCCCTGTCAAGGCTTCTGTAATGTATAGCCTCCGCTAAATGATCTGTTTTAATTTCTTCGCTGCTATCAAGGTCGGCAATAGTGCGGGCTACTTTAAGAATTCTGTCGTAAGCTCTTGCAGAAAGGCTAAGCCTGTCCATAGCGGTTTTCAATAGGTTCTGTCCTGTATCATCAATTTTGCAAATGGAGCGCAACAGTTTAGAAGTTATCTGGGCGTTGCAATGTATTCCATCCATATTCTTGTAGCGTTGTTCCTGTATCTGTCGCGCAGCAACGACTCTGTTACGTATCACCTCGCTTTTTTCAGCTTCATGGACGTTGGATAGTTCTTTAAAAGGAACCGGAGTAACTTCTACATGAATATCAATTCTGTCCAAAAGCGGCCCCGATATTTTATTCAGATATTTCTGAACAATGCCCGGACCACACACACAATCTTTTTCAGGATGATTGTAATAGCCGCAGGGGCAGGGATTCATAGCTGCCACAAGCATGAAGCTTGCCGGATATTCGATGCTGTATTTTGAACGGGATATTGTAACCATTCTATCTTCTATGGGTTGGCGCAATACTTCTAATGCGCCTCTTTTGAATTCAGGTAATTCATCAAGGAAAAGAACACCGTTGTGAGCAAGTGAAATTTCGCCCGGCTGCGGGTTTGAACCGCCTCCCACAAGCGCTACATCGCTGATGGTGTGATGAGGAGAACGAAATGGCCTCACAGAAATCAGTGAAGCATTCTTTGCCATTTTTCCTGCAACCGAATGTATCTTGGTTGTTTCAAGGGCTTCGTGAAGATTCAGCGGGGGCAGAATAGAGGGCAGTCGTTTTGCAAGCATCGTCTTTCCGGCGCCCGGGGGTCCTATCAGGATTACATTGTGCCCGCCTGCTGCTGCAATTTCTAAAGAACGTTTAATATTTTCCTGTCCTTTTACTTCAGCAAAATCAAATTCATATTCATTAAGCCGGGAATAAAATTCCTTACGGGTATCTATCACAATAGGCTTCAGCGTAATATCACCATTGAAAAAATCAATCACTTCTTTTATGTTTTCTACGCCATATACATCTAATCCGCTTACAATGGCTGCTTCCTTTGCATTAGATGATGGTAGGATAAACCCCTTAAACCCTTCTTTTTTGGCTTGAATAGCAATGGGCAGGGCGCCCTTTATGGGTTGCAGGCTGCCATCAAGGGATAGCTCTCCCATGATGATGTAATTGCTGATATTTTCGGCTTTAATCTGTTCTGTAGAGCCTAGTATCCCTGTTGCAATTGTCAGGTCATAAGCCGATCCTTCTTTACGGATATCCGCCGGAGCCATGTTTATTGTGATTTTTTTGATAGGGATCCGATATCCGTTGTTTTTTAATGCTGCTTCAATGCGTTGGTGGCTTTCTTTTACAGCAATATCAGGCAAACCAACAAGAAAGAACTGAACACCGGGATCAACATTCACTTCAACAGTGATAGTAGTGGCATTAACTCCATGAACACATCCTCCGAATGTTTTTACAAGCATAATTGATTTATTTTTTGTAAATATATAATAAAAAACTCAACCTGATTTATGGCTGCTATTAAAAGATTATTTAATGACAATATTGACGCACCATCTGCGATGCCGCTCCGTATCCGAGTTCCAAGGCTTTTTTCATGTCTTCGCACACACCTGTAGTATCTTTTGACTCGTCCTGAAATAGGTTTACACTAAAAAGTGTAAAAATGGATAAGCAAAAAAGAAAAATCATTCAGAAAAAGGGGAAGTATTACTCCGAAACCGAGCGTCACGCCATCATTCGGGAGATGCTTAAAAACAACTGGACCAAGCAGTATGCTTGGGAACTCTACACGGGTGAATCCGAAGAGCGAGGACAACTGATGCGCTGGATGCGCAAGCTTGGGTATGTAAAAACCATCAGGCATAAGAAATTTAACTTTGGTCCAAAAATTAAACTGATGCGAAAAAAAGAAGAGGGAGAACCACCCGAAAGCGAATCATTTGAAGTGCTTCAATTGAAGAAGCGGATTACTGAACTGGAGAAACAGTTGAAGGATGCGGAGATGAAAGCCATTGCCTATTCCACGATGGTGGACATAGCGGAAAAAGAATTCAATATCCCGATTAAAAAAAAGCTCAATACCAAACCATCTCAGCAATGAAAAGTAACTTTTCACACATAGGACTTGCCAAATTATGTGGATGGTTTGGAGTAACCCGTCAGGCATATTACCAGGACAACTGGAAGGAAATGGAAACGAGTATTGAAGAAGAAATAATTTTAAAAGAAGTGCTTCGCATCCGCAAAGACCATCAGCGAATGGGAACCCGCAAACTGTGTGAAATACTCACACCGATCATGATGCAGCATCAGGTGAAGATGGGCAGGGATAAACTGTTTGACCTGCTGGCAGCACATCATCTGCTGATACGCAGGAGAAGAAGAAACATTCGAACCACTTTTTCAAACCACTGGCTGAGAAAGTATCCGAATCTCACACGGAACTTTATTCCAACGGCTCCCAATCAACTTTGGGTAAGCGACATTACTTATTGGAAGGTGAATCGTTATCCGGTGTATATCACCTTCATCACCGATGCTTATTCGCACCGGATTGTAGGATATAATCTTGCGGAAACGCTTGAAGCCATTGAAAGCATCCACGCTTTGCAAATGGCTCTCTCAGCCTTGGGGGCAGAGAGCCATTTGCAGCTCACCCACCACAGCGACCGCGGATTGCAGTATTGCAGTGGAGGGTATGTCGGACTGCTCAATAAACACAACATTAAAATCAGTATGACCGAATCCGGTGATCCACTGGAGAATCCGGTGGCAGAGCGTGTAAACGGGATTATGAAAGAAGAATACCTTGAACCAGCAGCTGTAAAATCAGTGAAAGAAGCAATCGCTTATCTGCATAAAGCCATTGCGTTATACAACACCGAAAGACCTCACATGAGTATCAGTAATTTTACACCGGACAAAGTTCACTATGCAGAACAACCGCCTAAAATTAAACGCATGTGGAAGAACTATTACAACAAGAAAAAGTCAACTGTAAACCAATATCAGGATTTAAATTAACTTTGTATATGAATAACAGGATTAACAATAAAAACTGTAAACTTTTTTCAGGACGAGTCAT